>JGI24724J26744_10000092_pt1 | contig 77100 bp, 67 predicted proteins | sample Cruoilmetagenom7_FD_26744 | JGI IMG/M metagenome (IMG submission 26744) | reverse complement strand
GGCCGACCGTATCTCAAAGCAGCTTCTCTCCTACAAGCCTGAAAACGGGGCAAAAGGCCCCGTCTTCACAACGCCCAGAATGTCGGGATGACCGCTTAACCGGAGATGCCGCGCGCCGCATAAAGCGGGCCGTCGTCATAGGCCAAAACCACCAATTCGACCGCCTGGTCCAACCGCGTCTCATCAAGAACCCGAGTCGCAATGCGGAGCCCCTCGTCGAGGTCGACGATACCAACCCGGTAGGGCAAATCCTGCGCAAAGACCGCAGGCCCTGCATGCACAACCGTCGCGGAATAAAGACGCCCGCGACCCGACAGGTCGATCCACGTCACCTGGTCAGACCAGCAATGTGGGCAGATGGGCTTGGGGGGAAAACTCGGTCGCTGACAGGCATCGCAGCGTGTTGTGCGAAAGCTCCCGGTGGCGACACCGTCCCAGAAGGGTTTCGTGAAATCGCTCATGCGCGGTGGATAGGCGCGCTTGCCCTCGGTCGTAATAATCGGTTGGGTCATGCCACTGCCTCCAGTATGTGCACCATCGCGGCGTTGTAATTGCCCAGTTCGGTGCAGACGAGCCCCAGCTCCGCGTCTGTCACCTGACGTTCCGCACCGCGACCCCGCAATTGTTCCAAGACTTCGAAATAGCTATAAAGCGCAGTGACATAGGCCGGATGACCACGCGACAAGAGCCCCCCGGACGTGCAGATCGGAATGCGTCCGCCAATCGAGGTGTCCCCGCTGGCCGCTTGTCGTGCGCCCTGACCAACCGGACAGAGGCCGAGCGCTTCGGCCACCAGAACTTCGACGATTGTGCAGGGCGCGTAAACTTCGGCCAGGTCCAGATCGTCTGGCCCGATACCGGCACCGGCCATGGCCTTGGCCCCGGCCTGCTGCGCGGCCTCGAACGCGATCATGTCATTGGGGACTTCGCTGATCTGATGTGCGCCCTCGTGATAAAACCCCTCACCCCTGACATTCACATAAGGTTTGCCGGTTTCCTTGGCGACGTCCTCGTCCGCGATGACAAGGCAGACCGCGCCATCGCCACGTCCCGGCACTTCGAACAAGCCAAGAGGTTCCACGATCGGCCTTTGCGCCAGAACGTCATCCAAGGTCATCGGCTTGCGGAACTGAGCAATCGGATTGTGCATGGCGTGCGCCCGGTTCTTGACCGCGACCATCGCCAAATCCTCGCGGGATGAGTTGTGCTCATGAATGTAGCGCACCGCGTCCATGGCGTACCAGGAGATGGGGGTGAAGCCGAAGGGCACGTGAAAATCCACGTCGCCGGTGGCCCGCATCGACGACATCATGTGTTCCGGGGCGGGCGTGCCGGTCTCGAAGTTGATACCAAGCGCCAGCGCGACCTTGGTGCGCCCCAGCCGGACCTGGTCAACGGCTGTCTGAAAGGTCAGGGCCGGGGTCATTCCGTTTCCCATCACCTCCATCACCAGTCCGTCACAAGGCAGACGCATGTAATTGGCCATGAATGTGGCAAAATACTTTTGCTGGGTGTAGGGCCGTGGAAGGGTCAGGATCATTGAACCGACGTCTTCTTTTTCCAGCCCGGCATCCGCCAGCGCCTCGACGATCAGCTTGGCAAGAACCTCGTGTTCCAGATGTTGAGTGCCCGCATCGCTCAGCCCCTGCAACTTACCGACCGGCAACGCCGCGCCGCCCAAAATGGATACTTTATTACTCGTCATGAACCTTCCTCGCATTCTCCGCCCCACAGCCGAGGGTATCGGAGATATACCGCGCCAATGTTGGTATTGCAAATAGTCTCGCATTGTGGGACTTTTATTTTATGTGCTGTCCACGTCGGACAGGTCGGAGTCTTTTTCCATGCCACAGGCCGTTGCCCTAACTGACCCGTCACCCCGTAGTTCAACCCGTTTGCCCGACTGGTCCGCAATGATCGGCATCCTGCTTATATGCCTGGTGGTCTTTCAGGGCATCGACAACTGGCTGGATGTGACGACACTGGGGTTGCCGAGCGCCCTCATCATGATCGCGATCGTTCCCTACCTGTTGGTACGCGGAGGGAAGGTCGGCCGGCTCTTCGTGATGCTGTCGCTCTTGACGGCCGCAGTGGCGTTGGTTCGACTAGAGGACGCGCCAGCGCTTTTGAAGGAAGCATTGATCCGCGCGGCGTTTTTTCAGGCCTTTCTGACGGCGGTGTTTACGCTTCAGGAAGCGGCCAGTCGATCGGAGTCGATCAATCGGGTCGGCCTGTTCCTGATCTCTCAGCCCCTTCGAAAGCAATCGGTCCTGACCCTCATCGGCACAAACGTCATGGCCTTGATGATGAACATGGGGTCGCTGGTGATGATCGGGACATTGGCGCGTGACAGGATGGCCAGCGATGATGACGGCGCCACCGGTGCGACCGAACGCGGGTGGATGACGGCGGTCGCGGCGATACGGGGCTTCTCTCCTTCGGTGACCTGGTCCCCGCTTGCGCTGCCCCCTGTCTTGTTGTCGTCTCTATACGCCGGGGTGTCCCTGACCGAGACCATGATGATCGGTCTCGCGATATCGCTGGTGATCTTTGTGGTCAGTTGCCTGTTCACATTCGGGCAAGCCACAGCGATCCTGCGCAAGGGAACAACGCCGTTTGTAGAGGCGCTGGCCTTGCCGGTTCCAAGCGTGGCAAAGCTCATCGCGCTGCTGATCACCATCTTTACCGCGATCTACTTTTCCGCGCACCAGCTCGACATGTCGACCTCTGCGGCGGTAATTGTCATCATTCCCGTGACCTCATGCCTCTGGCTGATCTTCGGGCTTGGCCATTCCATTGGGACATTGATCGAAGGACCGCTGAAAAACATGGTCTTTCAGCGCTTGCCCAGCCAGGCCGCGGAAACCAGCGTCATTGTCTCGGCGGCATTTCTCGGCCCGGTACTGGTCAAACTGTTCCCGATGCAGGAGGCCGCGCAGGTCGTGGTCAGTGCGCATCTGACGGGTGCCTGGCTGCTATCGCTGATCTTTCTGGCCACCATCGCCCTCGCCATGATCGGACTGAATCCTGTATTGACTTCGACCCTCGTGGTCGCGATCATCGGTGATCCGGCGACGTTCGGCGTCACACCGATCAATGTCGTCGCCGTCCTGCTGACCGCCTGGGCTCTCGCTGCTCAGTTCTCGCCCTACACCGGAACGGCCGCCATAGTCAGTCGGATGTTCAACGTGTCGCCGGTCCGGCTGATCTTCGTGCAGAACGGGCCATTCATGGTGCTGAGCCTGGGCATTGCCCTCACCGGCATCTACCTTATTTTCTAGGCTGGCCGGGTGTTCTGAATCCCGCCAAACTCTTGCGTTTCACCACAAAATGCCCAATCGCATATATGTGCGATCTGGTGGTGGTGATCCTGCGACCCTCCTTTTTAGTTGACCGAATGAGAGGCCGCGTGCTGGGCTGCTCCGAAGGGGTCAACAATGCCGCTCAGGGACTAGAACCCGTCGGCTTAGGGAGGAAGAAACACAATGACAGCAATAAAAGCATTTAGCCGGTTCACCGCAGGCGCGGCGCTGGTGATCGCAGGCGCGATGGCGCCACAGGCCGTATTGGCCGAGGTAACGCTCAAGGTCGCCGATTCCTTTCCGCCGGGTCACTATATCGTGGAAAACGGCACCAAATACTGGATGGAGCGTGCAACAGAGCTCACCAACGGTGAAGTCAAATTCCAGTATTTCGGCGCCGGGCAGTTGGGCTCGTTGCGCGACATGTTCTCCATGGTGCAGTCCGGTGTCGTGGATGTCGGCTATGTCCCGCCGGCCTATAACGGCGGCACCATGCCGCTGGCCGGCGTTCACACGCTGCCGGGCCTTTTCTCGCAAAGCTCGGTCGGAACTCCCGCGTTCTTTGATACGGTAAGCTCGGGTCCGATCCTGGAAAGCGATTTCCTGGCCAACGGTATGCGTCCTGTCTGGGGGGTCATGACGTCGACCTACAACCTGTTCTCCCGTGGCAAGGACGTCGAAACACTCGACGACATCGCCGGGCTCAAGCTGAAGATTATCGCCGGGAACATGTCGGAATCGGTCAAGACACTCAAGGGCGCGCCGGTCGACATTCCCAGCGCTGAAACCTACCAGGCCATCCGTACGGGCACAGTTGACGGTGCGATCTTTCCGACCACCAGCATCTATTCCTACAAGCTTGAAGAGGTGATCGACACCGCCGTTCTGGGTCTCGACCTGTTCGTCTATTGGGCGCCTTACGTGATCCGCGAAGAAGTGTGGCAGAGCCTGTCGCCAGAGCATCAGGAAGCCTTGCAGCAGGCGGCGCAGGAGGCCATGCAGCGAGCGGCTGAGGTTACCGACACATCGGCGGCTGAACTGGAAGGCAAGATGCGCGAAAGCGGGATCAAAGTCATCGTCCTCGACGAGGCCCAGCGCGCACAGGTCGCATCGACCACAGCGCCGGTCTACGATGCTTGGCTTGCGGATATGGAAGAGCGTGGACTGCCGGGCAACGAGGTCTTGGAAGACTTCCGCGAGAACATCAAAAAGTATCAGAGTCAGTAGGGAAGGAGTCCGGCCTTGCGTCCTCAAGATCATGAGACGGGCGGCGACGGTCCGCCACCTGACGAAGGTACGCGGCCCAAGGCCGGTTTGCGCGGTCCGCTGGGCCGCGCAATGGACCGAATTGACACCTGGGCGAACTGGCTATCGCGTGGAGCGATGTTGATCATGTTGATCATGGTCCTCATCCAGGTCTTCACGCGATACGTCCTGAACGATCCTATCGAGGGCGTCATTGGCGCCACCGAGTTTTACCTCATGCCGATTATCGTATTCGGAAGTCTGAGCTATCTGGAAATGCACGACGGCCATGTGCGCGTCGGCATCCTGTTCGAAGCTCTGTCCGAGAGGGTGCGCGCCAAGCTCGACGTGGGCCTCCGCCTGATCTCAGCCGCCTTTTTCGCGCTGGTCTGCTACGCCGCCTCGCGCGAAGCGCTCAAGGCCTGGGACTTCGGGTATCGCACCTCGGGCGACATCGACGCGCCGCTTGTCACCACGCTCGTGATTGCGCCGATTGGTTGCCTGCTGATCGTCCTGCGGCTTCTCATCAACATGGCGGGCGACGTGCAGCGACTTCGCGACACCACGGATAGGGCTATCTGAACATGGAATTTCTCGCACCCGTGTCGCTCCTGCTGGGCGCGCTTCTTGTCTTTGGGATGCCTATCGGTTTTGCCATGGGCATTGCCGGTACCGTGGGGCTTTATCTGATCGGGGGGTTCAACCTGGCTCTCGGGATCCTCTCGGTGGCCCCTTATCGAAACACCGCCTCCTGGCTGTTGACCGCGATCCCGCTGTTCATTCTGATGGCCGAGATCCTCTCTGCCAGTCGAATTTCGTCCGATATGTTCCGCGCCGCCAACCGCTGGGTGGGCCACCTTCCCGGCGGTCTGGCCGTGGCCACGGTTTTCACCAGCGCCGGGTTCGGGGCGGTCTCAGGCTCCTCCACCGCCGCCACGGCCACGATGGCGCGCACTGTCGCCCCGGAGGCCGAGAAATACGGCTACGACCGCGGCATGATCGTGGGCACGGTGGCAGCGGCAGGCACATTGTCGATCATGATTCCGCCCTCGGTCGTACTGATGGTCTATGGCATCATCACCGAAACTTCGATCGGCGGGCTTTTCATCGCCGGTATCGTTCCGGGCCTGATCACCGCCTTGTCCTTTGCCGGGATCACGATGATCTGGGCGACCATGAACCGCGATCTGGCACCGCCCGCGCAAAGCCACGGCTGGCGCGAACGCTTCCTTTCGCTGCGTGAACTCTGGCCCGTGGTCCTGTTGTTCGTCTTTGTCGTCGCCGGAATTTATTCCGGCGCGGTCACGGTAACCGAAGCGGCGGCGGTCGGGTGTTTCGGGGCCATCCTGATCGCCTCCGTGATGCTGCGGCGGATGGGTTGGCGCGACTTCGTCGGTGCGCTCGAACGCACCACAAGGCCCACGGCAATGATCTTCACGATCATCATCGGCGCGCATATCTTTGGCTACTTCGTGACCCTCACGATGGCTCCGCAGGCACTGGTGTCCTACGTCGAGGGTCTGGATATCAGTCCGGGCGTGGTGATCCTGATCCTGATCGTGATCTACGTCTTGCTGGGCTGCGTCATGGACCAGCTCGCGATCCTGATCCTGACCATGCCTATCGTCTTTCCCATGGTCATGGAGCTTGGCTATTCGCCGATCTGGTTCGGTATCCTCGTCACCAAGACAGTCGAAATCGGGCTGATCACGCCGCCAATCGGGATGAACGTCTTTGTCGCCAGTTCGATCACCGGTGTGCCGCTCAAGCGCGTCTTTGTGGGGGTTCTACCCTTTGTGCTGGCGGAATTCGCGATCCTCGCGCTGATCGCCTTCTTCCCAGAGATCGTGACCATGTTCTCGGGTGAATACTAATCGTTAAAAAGGAGTGTTGAGTGGAACTGGGATTGAAAGGCAAGGTGGCCATCATCACCGGGTCAGGCCGTGGAATCGGCGCAGTGACAGCGCGCGCGCTGGCCGAAGAAGGCGCCCGGGTGGTGATCACGGATATCGACCCCGAGACGACGGAAGCCACGCGCGCCGCGCTTGAGGCCGACGGTCATACCGCGATCAGCGTCGCCTGCGACGTGACGGACCAGGGGCAGGTCGAGACCCTCATCGCACGCACGATTGAGGCCTTCGGCGCGGTCCATATCCTGGTCAACAACGCCGGGTTCCCACGTGACAACTACATCACCAAGATGCCCGAGCAGGATTGGGACGCCGTTGTCGGCGTGATCCTGAAAGGCGCATACAACTGCTCGCGTGCCGTGGCCCCGCATTTCATGGAGCAGAACTGGGGTCGGGTGATCAACATCTCCTCGCGCGCCTATCTCGGCAATCCGGGGCAGACGAATTACGCGGCTGCCAAGGCCGGCATCATCGGCTTTACCCGCGCACTGGGGATGGAGCAGGGGCGTTTCAACGTCACCGTCAACGCGATTGCGCCGGGGTTTATCGCCACTGACATGATCGAGGCATTGCCGAATTATGACCGGATCAAATCGCGCGCCCTGGCCATGAACACCGTGCCGCGCCTGGGCAATGAACGTGACATCGCCAATGGAGTGGTCTTCCTCGCCTCCGACGCTGCGGAATACATCTCGGGCGAGACACTCCATATCTCCGGGGGGCGGTATGGTTGAAGACGGCCCGCCGTCTTTCGACGGACAAGATCAAGAAACCCGGATGCTGCGTGACAACATCCGTCGCTTCATGGCGGAAAAACTGACCGAGAGCTATATCGCCGACTGCGAGGCTGCGGGCGAGTTACCCTGGGAGATGATTGGCCAACTTCAGCAGTTCGGCTATCTCGGCGGGCTCCTGCCCGAGGACGCGGGCGGTTATGGACTGAGCTACCGCACCTGGGCGATGATGATGGAAGAAGCGGGCTATCGCTGGTTGTCCCTGCGGGTTCTGCTCAACACCTTCAACATCGTCGCGGCCCTGCTGCACCATCTGGGCGACACCCGGCAAAAAGACAAATGGCTAAAGCCCTTGATGGCTGGCGAGTTGCCGGTGTGGGTCGGGATCACCGAACCTGACCACGGCTCTGACGTCTCCTCCGTTCAAACGCGGGCCGAGGACAAGGGCGACCACTGGCTGATCAACGGCGGCAAGCTCTGGACGACCAACGGCGTTCACGGTCGGCTCGGTATCCTTGTCGCACGCACCTTCAGTGACGACTGCGACGGCGATCTGAGCCTGTTCATCGTGGACCCGGACGAGACCCGTTTTGAAGCCTCACGGGTGGGCACGATGTTTATCAAAGCCACCGCGACTTCTGAGCTTTCGTTCCACGATGCCCGCGTTCCCAAGGAGAACCTGCTGGGTCCGATGGGAAAGGGCCTGAAGGCGATCCTCACGGGGCTGAATTATGGTCGGCTCAACGTCGCGGCGGGAGCCGTCGGTGCGGCGCAACGCTCCCTCGACCTGTCCACCGAATACGTCAAGACCCGCAAGCAGTTCGGCAACGTGATCGGACGCTACCAGCTGGTGCAAAAGCTCATCGTCGACATGACCATCCGCACGGAGGCCGCGCGCGCCCTGACCGACCGGGCCGCGCTGGCGCTGGATGCAGGTCTGCCCGGACGCAAGGAATGCTCGATCGCCAAGCTCTATTCCAGTGAAGCCGCGCATGAAGTGGCCTCGATGGCGCTACAGGCGCACGGCGGGCTGGGGTATTCGACCGACTACCCGGTCGAACGGCTGTTTCGCGACACGCGCGGCGGGTTGATCCCCGAAGGCACGTCGGAAATTCAGACATTGATCATCGGTCGCGAGGTCCTCGGGATCTCGGCCTTTACCTGAGGTCGACGTCATGGCGATGAGTTTCCTTCACGCGCTGCAGCTGAACGCGCGGCGGTTCCCGACGAAACCGGCAGTGGTCTTTGAAGGCCGCAGCCAAACCTATTCCGAGCTCCTCGACCGGGTGGAACGGATGATGACGGTGCTGGCGCGGCGCGGCGTCGGTCCGGACGACAAGGTCGCGGTGATCTCGGAGAACCATCCCGATTTCCTTGCGGCTTATGTCGCGGTCACGGGTCTGGGCGCGATCCCCGCCCCGATCAATTATCGCATCGCGCCCGAGGTCATGGCCGATGTGGTGGCCCGCTCGGACAGCAGGACCCTGTTGCTGGGCGACGCGGCGCAGGAGCATGCGGCCCTGTTCGGAACCGTGGTGAGCGACGTCATCGCCATGGGCGATGAAAAGGCGCGCGCGCAAGGTCTGCCGCACCTCTCTGACCTTCTGTCGGACACCCCACGCGATCCACCGCAGGGGCAGGATGGCACGACGATCATGCTGCACACCTCGGGAACCACCGGCAAACCCAAGGGCGCGCTGCGCAGCCTTTTCGGCATGGAGGAACGCGCGATAGAGCAACGCTTCCGGCCCGATGACCGGGCGCTTTCGGCACTGCCTATATGCCTGTCGGCCGGCTGCACCTACACGCTCTTGCCGCTCTATCTGGGGGCCAGCGTCTATCTGATGCGCCGCTTTGACGGCGAGGAGGCGCTGCGCTTGATCGAGGCGGAGCGGCTGACCGCCACAATGTTGCTGCCAGCGATGCTGCAACGCATGGTGGAGGCCGACGGCTTTGCCACGTCCGACCTGTCCTCGCTGCGCACTTTGCAATCCGGCGGGGGCGAAATGTATCCCGACCTCAAGCTTGCGGCCCTGGACAAATTCGGCGACGCGCTGATGATCTATGCCGCCTCCAGCGAGGCCGGGCCCTATGGCAACCTCACCGCCGAGGATCTGCGCCGGCACATGTCGGGCAACTGCGTGGGACGCCCGTTTTTCGGCGTTGAGCTGAAGATCCTTGACGACGATGGCAACGAAGTACCCCAGGGCGAGGTGGGCGAAATCTGCACCCGCAGCGAAAGCCGCTATGACGGATATTACAAGGACGAGGTGCAGACCGCAGAAACGCGACGCGGCGACTATCTGACCGTGGGCGATCTGGGCCGGATCGATGAAGAGGGGCTTTTGTGGTTCACCGGGCGCAAGCGCGACATCATCAAGAGCGGCGGCATCAATGTCTACGCCCCCGAGATCGAGGAGGCGCTGGCCAGCCACCCCGCCATTGCTGAGGCACATTGCGTGGGCCTGCCGGACCCTCGCTGGACGGAGGCGATCTGCGCCGTCATCGTTGCCTCCCCCGGCGCTGTCATCACCGAGGCCGAGGTGATCGCCCATGCCGAGCCCCGGCTGGACCGATACAAGCGCCCGCGGCGCGTGGTCTTTATGGCGTCCGTGCCGCGCAATCTGACCGGCCGCGTTCTCAAGACGGAACTCAAGGAGACAGTGCTGGCGCTGCCAGAGGAGGACATCCAATGACCCGGCCCGATCTTTCGGCCCTGAAAGGCGAACGACTTTACTGGGAGGACCTAAACGAGGGCGACCAGTTCGACAGTCCGACGCGGACCATCACCGAAGCGGACGTGGCGAATTTTGCCTGCCTCTCGGGGGATTTCAACCGGCTGCACGTCGATACCGAATATGCCGCCAACTCGGCCTTTGGCCAGCGCATCGCGCATGGGTTGCTGGTGGTATCGGTAATGTCGGGGCTGACCACGCGGATGCTGATGAACACATTCCTGGAGCCCTCGCTGCTGGGTCTGCTCGACATGCAGTGCCGCTTTCCCAAACCCACCTTCATCGGCGACACGATCGGCGTGACCGTCACCGTGTCCGAAAAGCGCGAGACCTCGAAATCCGACCGCGGCATCCTGTCGTTCCGGCGCGAAGTCATCAACCAGCGCGGCGAAACCGTAGTGGAAGGCGTCTGGAAATTGCTCGTGAGCCGGGCACCACAAGGCGCTTGAGCCGATGACCGCTCGCGGCCCCTGCCGTATTCGCGCGACGGCCGGTGTCGGCGCGACCCAGCGGACGGGCGGTTGCGCCACCGCAACGTGCCGTGATGCGTTCAAAGTGGCTTGGCCCGGCGCGGCGACCGACACATCAGGAAAGGAACGGCAATGGTAATCAAGACCGAGATCGGTTTTACCACGCGCGATCGCATTTACGTGCGCGGACGCGATCTGGCCGATGAGATCCTCGGCAAGATGGATTTCATCGACATGATCTATTTCACCGCCACAGGATCAAAGCCTGACGACCGCACACGCGCCATGACAAATGCGATCATCGTGACGGCGACCGATCACGGCCTCACCCCCAGCGCGATCGCCGCACGGATGACCATCCTCGGCGCGCCGGAATCGCTACAAGGCGCGGTGGCCGCCGGTCTTCTGGGGGCGGGCAATCATTTCCTCGGGACCATGCAGAACGCCGCCACCTTTACGCGCGACGAGATCGGCGAATTGTCCGACAGCGATGACGAGGCCGCCTACCTCGCCCGCGCCGAAGAGGTCGTGCGCACCTATCGTGCCGCGCGCCGTATCGTGCCGGGCCTCGGGCATCCGATCCATGTGGAGGGCGATCCCCGCACCCCGGTCCTGCGCCGAATCGCGGGCGAGAACGGGTTTGACGGGCGGCACTGGCGCTTCATCGCCGCGGTCGAGACCGCCGCGCAGAAGGAATATGGACGCCTGTTGCCGATCAATGCGGCGGGCGCGGTTGGGTCCACCGTGTCGGACATGGGGCTCGATCCGGTCTGGGCACGGGCCTTTGCGCTGATAGGCCGCTCGGCCGGGCTTCTCGGGCATCTGATGGAAGAGATCGCAAACCCGCAGGGACAAAAGATCTGGGACATGATCCTGGCACAGGACGATTCGGCCGAACTCGCCGGTCTGAGTGACCCGGCCCACACAGATAAACACGGAGATCGAAAATGAGTGACGCTGCACCACTGTCGGGACTATGCGTCCTGGATCTGACCGAGCTTTTGCCTGGCCCCTATGCCACCCAGCAACTCGCCGAGATGGGGGCCGAGGTTATCAAGGTCGAGCGACCCGCCGGCGATGCCGCCCGCGTCATGTTCCCCGGTCTGTTTTCCGCCGTCAATCGCGGGAAAAAGAGCGTTACACTGAACCTCAAGGATGACACCGACCGCGCGGCTTTCCTGAAGCTGGCCGAGCGGGCGGACGTGGTGATCGAGGGCTACCGCCCCGGCGTGACCACGCGACTGGGGATCGACTACGACACGCTCCGCGCGCTCAACCCCGGTCTCGTCTATTGTTCGGTCAGCGGATATGGGCAGACCGGACCGGCGCGCGACTGGCCGGGGCATGACCTGAATTATGCGGCAATGGCCGGCGCGGTGGCGATCTCGGGGGCACCCAACGGACCGCCCGAGTACACAACTGGCGTGCCGATCGGCGATCTGTCAGCGGCTATGTACGCCATCATCACGATCCTGGCTGCGCTGCGTGGTCGCGACGCCACCGGGCAGGGCCAGTACCTCGACGTGTCGATCACCGACGCGCTGGCCAGCTGGGTCGCGCCGCGCCATGGGGTGTGGGACGCCGGACGCCGCGCCGGGAAAGATGTGACAAAGGCCGACATCCTGCGCCGCGCCGCCTATGGCATATTCGAGACCGCCGATGCGAAGTTCATCACCATCGGCGCGATCGAGACGCATTTCTTCCGCCGCCTCATCCGGGCCACCGGCATGACCGGCTTTGACGATCCCGCGCTGGACGATTTCGCCGCGCGCACGGCGCTTGCAGACGATATCCGCGCCGCCCTCACCCCGCTGATCGCCGCGAAGCCATTTGCCCATTGGGCGGAGGTATTCGAGGCCGAGGACGTGCCCTTTGCCCCGGTCAACGCCTTGGACGACCTGGCACTTGATCCGCATCTGAAGGCGCGCGAGGTGGTGCGTGAGGTGGGAAATGCCCAAGTGATCGCCTTCCCGGTGCCGATGGCGGGCATCGACCACCCGGCAGAGGAGGTCCCCACCCTGGGACAGCATCAGGCCGAGATACTGGGGAAATCCGACGAGGCGACTTAGGGCCGGGTGGCCCGGTCTCCGTCAATTGAGCGCAAGCGTCCCTGCGACGCTTGCACCCCAAGTCCGCCGCCGCTTCGGTCATGCCAATTCTCCGCCATATCTTCGCGCCAAGGCAATGGAATCGGTCGGCAGCAAGTTCAAGATCAGATTCCCAGGTAAGAGCGGCGGACGTGATCATCATCCCGGAGGTCGTCCGAGGCTCCGGCCAGCGCGATCCGCCCGCTCTCCAGAACATAGGCGCGGCTGGCAAAGTCCAGCGCCATATAGACATCCTGTTCCACCAATAGGATCGTCAGGCCGGAGCGACGAAGATCGTCGAGGGCCTCATACATTTGCTCGACCACCAGCGGCGCAAGGCCGAGGGATGGTTCATCCAGCATGATCATGCTGGGCCGGGCCATCAGAGCGCGCCCGATGGCCAGCATCTGCTGCTGTCCGCCTGACAGGCCGCTGGCAAGATCACGGGCCTTTTCGTTCAACATTGGAAATAGCTCATAGACCTCAGAAAGCGCTTTCTTTCGGTCAGTCCCGCTGGGCGCAGCGGTTGCACCCACGACCAGGTTCTGCTCGACTGTGAGACGGCCAAAAACGTGCCGCGCCTCTGGTACGTGAACGAGGCCGAGGCGGGGTATCTCACTGGCGGCAAGACCACCGATCTCGTTTCCATCGTACCGGATCGCCCCCGAGCGCGCCGTGACCAGCCCCGAAATCGTGCGCAGCAAGGTGGACTTGCCCGCGCCGTTCGGGCCGATGACAGCAACCACTTCGCCGTCATCAATCTCGATGCCGACGCCATGGAGCACGTCGAGCAGACCGTAGCCGGAAACGAGGCCTTCGATAGACAGCTTCATCGCGCGGCCCGCCTTCCGCTGGTCCGAGGTCGGCCCAATACCGTGTTGGAGATGATATTACGCTGGATCTGATTGGTCCCTTCGATGATCTGCAGGACTTTGGCATCGCGGAAATATCGATTGATCGGCACGTCGCTCGAGATACCCGCCGCGCCGAAAAGCTGAACCGCATCCTGAGCGACCTGCATCGCTGTGTCGGTCGCGAAACGCTTGGACATCGCGGCGGCGGCAGAGAGTTCGGCGCCCGTCTTGCCCGCATCGACGAGGGCGGCGGCGCGATAGACCAGCAAGCGGGAGGCCTCGATACCCGTCGCCATGTCGGCGATCATCCAGCGCACGCCCTGAAAATCGGACACAGGCTGCCCGAAGGCCTCCCGTTCCAGTATGAAATCCCGCGCCAGTTCCATCGCCCCCTGAGCGAGCCCGACGCCACGGGCGCCGATGATGGGTCGCGATTGGTTGAATGCCTCCATCACGATCTTGAAGCCCTCTCCCTCGGGACCCAACCGGTTGGCCGCGGGTACGATCACATCTTCCAGATGCAGCGCGTTCGAGGGCACGCCACGGGCACCCAGCTTGTCCTCCTTGCGGCCAAGCTCGAACCCCTTGGTCCCCTTCTCGACAATAAAGAAGTTGATCTTTCCGGTGCTGTCTGGATCACCCGTCTTGGCAGCCACGAGAACAAAGTCGGCCACTGCGGAATTGGTGCTCCAGATCTTCTGACCGTTGATGCGATAATTATCGCCTTCGCGCACCGCCCTTGTGCGAATGCCGGCCACGTCCGATCCGCTCTGCGGTTCGGTGACCGCCAGCGCGCTGCGCAGGCTGCCATTGGCCAAACCGGGCAGGAACCGCGCTTGCTGCTCTTTGTCACCGCCAAAGAGGATCGCGCCGAACGGGACCCACTGCACGATAAGCAGATAGGCGGTGTTGTAACAGACGCGCGAGAGTTCCTCGACCGCGACGCAGGCGGCAAGCTGACTGCCCATGCCGCCGTGTTCAGCCGGGAACGGCAAGGTGAACATTCCCAGCTCGCACAGCAAATCGAACATGTCCTGCGGGTATTCCCCGCTGCGGTCGATCTCGTGTGCTCGGGGTGCCACGCGCTCATTCGCGACGCGGCGCACCATCTGCTGAACTTCTTTCACATCGTCGGGCAGATCAAACATCATCATCCGCTCTTCCTCCTTGCCTGTCTGCGTTGTCGGACGCGGCGGCAGCCGCAACTTGCTGCGCGCGCTTGCCGAGATAGGCCTCGATCACACGGTGATCGCGGCTGACTTCGGCTGGAAGCCCCTCTGCGATCACCTCGCCGGCGTCCAGAACCACAATCCTGTCGCAAAGCTCCATCACCGCGTGCATTACGTGTTCGATGATCACGACGGTAATTCCGTCGGCGCGCAAGCCACGGATCAGCGCGATCACGCTGGTGACTTCCGTCGGCGTCAACCCCGCCATAACCTCATCGAGCAGCAGCAACGACGGGCCAGTTGCCAAGGCGCGGGCGATCTCCAGCCGCCTCTGCTCGGACAGTGTGAGTTCCGCACAGGAAACATCACGGCGAACGTCCAAGCCGACCCGGGCAAGCACCTGTGCGGCAATCTCGCGCGCCTCATCGAAAGTGCGCTCGGGAAGAGCGGCGGTGAACACGGCCTCGGCCACGGTGAATGTGCCGAATGTCTGCGTGATTTGGAAGGTCCGCGCGATGCCGCGATGAGTGCATTCGTGCGGGGCCAGCCCGCCGATGCCCTGCCCGAACAATTCCATCCGGCCACGGCTGGGCGGGAAGGTCCCGCCCAGCAGGTTGAAGAACGTCGTCTTACCCGCCCCATTGGGACCGATCAGGCCGAGGATTTCACCACGGCGCACTTCCAGGTCAACCGATCGAAGCGCCACCACCCCGCCAAAGTCGCGGCCCACGCCCTCGGCAACGAGAACCTTCTCGTGGTTTTCTGCCACAGACCCTCGCCGCCGTGGCAGCGGCTCTGCCGCCGCGCCTTCAGGGACAAAGAGCTTGAAACTCGAGAACCACCGACGGCCCATCGCCCGACGCAACAGACCGATCAGCCCGCCGGGCAGAAGCAGAATAACCACCACCAGCGCGGCGCCATAGACCAGTTGGTGCGACCCGGCCTCAAGCGACATGAGCTCCACCCGCATGATCTCACCCAGGGGAAATAGCGCGAAAGTTCCGACGACAGGCCCCAGAAGCGTGCCGGTGCCACCGACCACGGAGAACAACAGGATCTGGATGATGACATGGACACCCAGCGCCGAATGCGGGTCGATAAAGCCGACGAACTGCGCATAGAAACCGCCCACTGCGGCGGTCGCCGCGGCACTGATGGCAAAGGCGAGCTGCTTGGACTTAAGTAGGTTGATGCCGGAGGCGGCCGCGGCCGCTTCGTTGTCCCGCGTGGCGCGCCAGATGAAGCCATAGCGTGAGTTCAGGAGAACCTGCAAAACGAGCAGAAGCACCGTATTGAACACAGCGACAACGATCAGATAGGGCCAGAGGTCCTGGAAACGCATGGCCGCGAGGCCGGTCGTATCCAGGGGCATGAACATGCCATTGGTTCCGCCCAGCGCCCGGACTCCCGAGACACCGTAGAAAACCGCATAGGCCAAGGCGAGCGTGAGCAGCGCAAAGACCAGGTGGCTGAGATTTCGCCGGAACGGTATATAGCCCGCAATCACCGCGAGAACGGCTGACAGGGCCATGCCGACCAACATGCTCAGCCAAGGGCTGATCCCATGGGTGGTCGAGAGATAGGCGGTGCCATAGGCCCCCACCCCAAAGAAGGCCCCATGACCGAAAGAGACTTGGCCGACGTAGCCGCCGATCAGGTTCCAGGCCGTGCAGAGGTAACACCAGACCAGCATCATGACGACGACGCTGACCCAATACGCGTTCAGAAAGGCGAGAGTGATCGCGACCACGACCCAGACCAGCAGGGCGGCGACAGCGCCTTCACTGCGCAGCAAGCCGATGAATGGAGCCCACCGGTTGCGGCCGGGACGGGCGACAGTTTTTGACGATCCGCTCATACCGTCGCTCCTCTACCCAAAAGGCCATGCGGTCGCAGCAAAAGTGCTGCGCCGAACAGGATGTAAAGTGCAGCAGGGGCCGAAGCACTGTTGAAGATGGCGCTGGTCATGGCCTCCGCCACGCCGAGTACCAGCGCCGCCACCATCGCGCCGCGCAAATCGCCCAGACCCCCGAGAACCACGATAAGCAGGGACAGAACGCTGAACTGAAGCCCCACCACGGGCGTCACATGATAGAACGCCATCAGACAGCCCGCCGCGATGGCCAGCGATCCCGTCGCCCCGGCAAAAACCCACCGTTGCACACGCTGCACCGGCACGCCGCAAAGTTGCGCCATCACCGGGTCTTCTGCCGTGGCGCGGATCCGGTAGCCCCAGATTGTGGCCGACAGGAACCAGGCCAGCAGCCCCGAGGCCAACAAAGCGACAAGACAGCCAATCAGCAGCGGCGCGCTGATCACGATGTCACCCAGTCGGATCGAAGAGGAGCCGAGTTCGCTCCGCACATTAAAAAGATCGGCGCCGAACCACAAAAGCGCGGCGCTTTGTATGACAAAGGACATTCCGATGGTGAGCTGAGCCTGCACTAGCGGGGCAGACCCGACGATCGGCCGGATGAGCAATATAAAGACGACCCAACCAATTAAGACCATTGCAGGTACGATCAAGAGGCCTGCGATGAACGGGGACAGGTTGGTGGCGGCGCAGATCAGCACCACCCCATACATGCCGACCATGAGCAAGTCGCCATGGGCGAAGTTCAACACGCCCATGACACCGAACACCAGCGCCAGGGCCAAGGCGATGAGCGCATAAATACCGCCCATCAAGAACCCAGACACTGCAGCCTGGAGAAGAAGCTCCATACTCATTTTGCGCGATCCCGTGCTATTTTTTGCTTTATTTCAGTGGATTAGGGTCTTGAACGGCGACTTCCGGCGGCCAGACCGTGACCTTCTTCGTGGCACCATCTTTCCATTGGGCGATCAGGTTTTGTGATCCGACGTTCCGGCCATTTTCGTCGAATTTAATCCGCTCAAACGGTGAAATCAGGTCTTCACCGGGGATGTCGATCTCGAGCAAGGCTGCATGAAGGGTCTCAGCGGTCAGCGCCTCGCCGGCCTCGAGCGCTGTTTGCAATGCGGCCTTCAGTGTATATACGCCACGGTAGCACATCGAGGCATAGCTCGACGGGACGATCCCATGCTTTTCCTCGTAGGATTTGACGAAACGCTGCGCGCGCTCCATGTCGGGATTGAAATAGTCCACCGTGCTGAGGTTGACGGCTTCGAGGAAGTCTTGGTCCACGAGTTGCGGGATACGAACATCACCCGGTCCGCCGCCGATTCCGACGATGTAAGGTGTGAAGTCAAGCTGCTGCATCGCCTGAAGCCCAGCCACCACATCTTCGGTGTAACCCGCCCAGATCACGACGTTGGCGCCGGATGTCTGCACGCGTTTCACCGGCGGCAGGAGGTTGCGATCGCTGCGTGTATAGGGGGCGCTTGCGACGATCTCGACGCCTCGCTCCTCCAGCAGGGCTTCGACCCGCTCGATTGTGCCAGCGCCGCGGGGGCTGTCTTCGTATAGCAGCGCCGGGACGACGTCGCCTTGCGTCATCAGGTTCTCAACGAATTCCACGACCGTGGCCGCCTCAGTGTCGGCGGTGATCTGGTCGGAGAAATAATACTTGTAGCCGCGCTCCAAGAGCTCGGCCGATACGGCTGACGAATTAAGGTATGGAACTCGTGCTTGTTCGGCAAATTGTGCCGCCGCCGAGGTGCCCGCGCTGATTTCGCAGCCAAGGATGACCGGCGCCTTCTCGAGGCGGGTCAAACGTTCCATCACCTGCCTCACGACACCGGGATTACCCTGCGTGTCATATAGCTGGACCTTCAATGGTCGACCATCGATGCCGCCATCCGCATTGATGTGTTCGAGCGCGATCTCGACCCCCTTCTGCGCGTCCTGGCCCGTCACGGCGACCGAACCCGACATCGCGGCGATCGACGGGATCACAATTTCTTCTTGAGCTTGCGCAGGTGACAATGTCAGTGGCGTCATCGCGAAGGCTAGGCCGGCAGCGGCCCATTGAAACTTGTTCATTGTAGTTCCTCCCTTGCCTTGAACAACCGAAGCGGCGTCCAACCAAGGGACAGGACTCCGGCTTCCTCAGCGTAGGAGACGCGGGCCTTCTTGCAAGTTATCTCGCGGTGCGGTCCGCGTTTCGCACAGATGTGATTGATGAGTCGTCACAGTTGAGCGCCTCGCCGTGAGGCTGTTTAGATCACTTGAGAGCCAACGTTTACTGGGTGTTCCCACGCGTGCGCGCGGACCTTTCCAACCGGCATTTGAGGCGCCGGGGCACGGCGTCTATGGACCACCCTAAAGCCTCGCAAAGGGTAGTTCCAATGGCGCATTACCGAAAAGGAAGTACATGATGGACAGTCAACAACAGCAGCCTGCAGACAAAGGCGGGCCGCTCGTCGGCTACCGGGTGCTTGATCTTTCGGTCAATGTCCTGGGGCCGGTGGCCACCCAGATCCTGGGTGACATGGGCGCTGACGTCATCAAGGTCGAGACCCCCGACGGCGATTACACACGCCAGGTGGGTCCCTCTCTCGGGCCCAAGATGGGCGCGCTGTTCCTCAACACGAATCGCAACAAGCGGTCGATTGTCCTGGACCTGAAGACACCCGAGGACAAGGAGACGCTTCTGGAGCTGGTGCGATCAGCGGACGTGCTGGTCCACTCGATGCGACCGGGCGCGGCTGATCGTCTTGGTATCGACTACGAGACCATAAGCGCGGTCAATCCCCGCATCATCTACGCCTCGGCGTCGGGATACCGGTTAGACAGCGATCGCCGTGATTGGCCCGCGTTCGACGACGTTATCCAAGGCGCCAGCGGCGTTGCCGGGATGATGAACCGCGCCACCGGCGAACCACGCTATTTTCCAACGGTGATCGCGGACAAGCTCTGCGGGTACATCCTGTCGTCGTCGATCTCCATGGCCTTTGTTTGGCGCGAGCGCACCGGCCGGGGGCAGCAGGTAAACGTACCGATGATGGATGCGATGGTGGGGTTCAACCTGATCGAACACCTCTGGGGCGCCACGGTGGACAAACCCGAGCTGGGGCTGGGTTACAGCCGCGTCTTCTCTCCACATCGGCGGCCCTATCCCACGCAGGATGGGCATATTTGCGTGATGGCGGTGATGGACGGCCAGTGGCTGCGCCTGTTTGATGCCATCGAACGGCCCGAGCTTGGCCGAGACCCCCGGTTCGCCAACGCCGAATTGCGCACCAAACACATCGACGAACTCTACGGAGCCCTCGCCGAGGCCGTCGCCACAAAGACGACCGCAGAGTGGCGTCGCCGGTTTGACCTAGCCGATGTGCCCAACGGTCCGGCCAACGACCTGGAAGACCTTCTGACCGAGCCCTACCTGGTTGAAACCGGCTATTTCCAGCGCCACGAGCAGGCCGAGGGGGTCTATGTCTCGCCCCGGATACCGGTCCAGTTCTCAGACAGCCCCGGTCAGGTTCGCCGTTTGCCACCACGGCTGGGCGAGCACACCGAAGAGGTGCTTTCCGAGATGCGGGCGCAGCGTCCCGAAGCCTGATAGTCCCACGTTGAATCCAGTTCAGTGCGGTGCAAGCAATCGGCGAGCTGCCCCAACTGGCGTCATGCGCGCAATCAGGAGGACGACTTTCCACCCGGCTGGCGGTGCGGGCGCCGAGCCGGCGAGATCGAGCACGCCCGACGACGGGCTATTGCACGCTCCTGAGGCTCAAGCGGTCTCTTCCTCAATATGGCCGCCAAGGAAGAGGTGCCCCACCTTCGGATCGGACAGCAAGACCTGTGCATCGTCGTGCATCCGGGTCTGCCCGAGTTCCAGCACCAGGCCGTAATCCGACATCGCCAGTGCCGCCTTGGCGTTCTGTTCGACCATCAAAATCGTCACCCCCTGATCGCGTAGTGCCTGAAGTGTGCGGAAGACCTCTTGCACGAGGTTGGGCGACAGGCCGATTGAAGGCTCGTCGATCAGGATCAGCTTTGGATCCAGAAGCAGCGCGCGCGCCACCTCCAACTGCTTTTGTTGCCCACCGGAGAGTTCGACGGCCTTGCGGGACTTGAATTCCCGCAGCATCGGAAACTGGTCCATAACCGTTTCGATCCGCGCCTTGACCATGGACTGATCGCTGGCCGTGATGCCGCCCAGTTCGAGGTTGTGATAGACCGAGAGTTGCGGCACCACGTTCCGCCCTTGCGGAACATAGGTGACACCTTTGGCAATCATCTGTTTCGGCGACAGCCCGGTGACGTTTTCCCCATTCAGAAGGACCTCGCCCGACTGGATGTTTAGCAGGCCAAAGACCGCCTTGAACACGGTCGATTTACCCGCACCGTTCGGCCCGATCACTGTGGTGATCGATGCTTTGGGAATCTTGAAACTGGTCCCGTTCAGGATCGTGATCTTGCCATAACCGCCATAGATGTTCTTGAGTTCCAGCATCTCAACCTCCCAGATACGAGTCGATGACCTGCTGGTTCGACCGGATTTCTTCGGGCGTTCCCTCGGCGATGACCGCGCCCTCGGCAAGCACGATAATCCGGGTGCACAGCGACATGACAAATTCCATATTGTGCTCGATCACCACGAAGGTCGTGCCATGTTCCCGGTTATAGGTCAGCAACCGTTCCTTCAGGTTGCCCAGCATCGTCAGGTTCACACCACCTGCCGGCTCATCCAGCAGAACCAGCGACGGCCCAGCCATGAAGGCCATTGCGGCATCGACCAGCTTTTGCTGACCGTAGGACAGGCTGCCTGCCATTTCGTCGCGCAGATGCTCAAGCCGGAAAAAGCTGATCATCCGGTCCGCTTCCTCGGTCAAGCCAGCGTCCGAAGGGCCAAAGAGACGGCTCACCATGGAGCCGTGATGCTCCTGACCGGCGACGATGATGTTATCCAGCACCGTCATCTGCGGAAACACGGAGAGCTGTTGGAACGTCCGCCCGACCCCAAGCTTGTTCATATGGGAGGCGCGCATATTGGCAACGCGGTGGCCATTGATATGGACCTCGCCCCTATCCGGCTTGAGCTGACCCAGCACGCAGTTGAACAGGGTCGATTTGCCGGAGCCATTCGGGCCGATCAACCCGAGCACTTCACCCTTCTTCACCTCAAAGGATACATCGCGCACCGCATGGATGCCGCCGAAGGATTTGGAAATATTGCTGACGGAAAGAACGGCCTCGCTCACAACTGCGCCCCCTTTTCCATGTCCTTGCGGACCTCCTGCTTTGGCCTGACGCGACCGATGACCTTGTGGCCGAGACCGATGAGCCCCGAGGGGGAATAGACCATGAGTACGATCACCAGTGCGGCATAGATCATCAGGTAATACCCTTCGGTAAAGCGTAGCAATTCAGGCAGAAGGATCACTACGGCCGCGCCAAGCATCGGACCATAAAAGAACCCGGCGCCGCCGACGACGACCATCAGCAGAATCTTGAGCGAATGGATCAAGGCAAAGCTGCCCGGTTCGATAAATTGCACCAGCGGCGACATGATGGCCCCCGCCCCGCCGCCAAAGGCCGACCCGATCGCAAAGGCAAGTAGCGTGATGCGGCGCGTATCGACCCCGAGGCTCTCTGCGCGCACGGGATTCTCGCGCAGCGCCTTGAACGCGCGCCCCCAGGGTGAATGCACCAACCAGAAGAACACCGTCGCCGAGATCACAAAGAGGACGAGAGCGAAGTAGTAGAACTGAAGGTTGCTTCCTGTGGAGATGCCGAAAAAGTCGGGCCGCGGCATGCCGACCAACCCGTGATTTCCGCCGGTGAGCCATTCCTCGTTCCGCAGCACAAGAAAGACGATCACGTTAAAGGCCAATGTTACGAAGGCAAGGAAATGGTGCTGCACGCGCAGCGCCGGATAGCCGAGCAGGAGACCGATCACGAAGGTTACCCCCATGGCCGCGAGCCAGCCCAGGACCCAATGATAGCCCGCAAGGGTGATCAGCGCGGTTACATAGGCCCCGATCCCCATGAAACTCGCCTGGGCGAGGCTGATCTGTCCGGCGTAGCCCAGCGTGAGGTTGAGCCCCATCGCAGCGATCGAAAACACCAGCCATGACGTCAGCACGTAGATGATGTAGCTCTTTTGCCCCATCGGGACAAAGATCAGAAGCAGCAGGGCGACGACGGCGAAGAGAATGGACTTCTTGGTCATACCGTTCGACCCTCCGAGGTGCCAAGCAGGCCCTGAGGCCTGACGAGGATGATGAGAATGAGCAGAACCATCGGCAAGGCCTGCCGGTATTCCGCCGAGAAGTAGGTGGCCGAAAGGTTGTCGATAACGCCGAGCAGGAGTCCTCCGACGAGAGCGCCCCGGATCTGGTTGAACCCGCCGACAATGGCCGCGATGAAGGCCGTCAGGCCGAGGATTTCACCGTTTGAAAACTTGGCGAGGTAAATCGGCGTGATCAGGATCGACGCGATAGCCGCCAGGGCTCCGTTGATCAGGAAGGTGTACATCACCATCCTCTTGATATCGACGCCGAGGATCTGCGCGACGTCCGGATTCTGTGCCGTGGCCTGCATCGAACGCCCGGTACGCGTGCGGCCAAGGAATAGTTGAAGAGCAATGATCGTGCCCATGGCGATGACGAAATTGGCGATGTCCGGAATTGAAACAGCCGCGCCCCCGATGGTCATCACGTCCTGCGGAAACAGGCTGGGAAAGGGCTGTCCGAGGGGCGAGTAGAACTCTTTCACCATCTCCTTCAGCAAGACGCCGAGCGCAATGGTCGCGATGACAAGCGGAATGGTGCCGTGCCTGTGCATCGGCTCCACGATCAGCCTCTTGAAGAGCGCGCCGAGGATCAAGATCGACAGGATGATAGCCAACGGCATGGCCAGCCAGACGGGAAATCCCAGCTTGACCGAGAATGCCAGGACAAAGAACGCCGGCACCATGACAAATTCACCCTGCGCGAAATTGATTGTCTGCGAGGCTTGCCAAAGCAAAGTGAAACCGACGGCGGCCAGGGCGTAGATCGACCCGGCCGACAGGCCCGAGATGATGAGCTGAGTGAATTCGGACATGCGCCCACGTCTCCATTTCTGCGTGCGGGATACGTATATGGGCGGCACCGCGAAGGATGCCGCCCACTGTGTCGAACCCCGAAGGGATCAGTTCGCGGGAAGGGTCTGCGAGATCGTTTGCGCGCCGTCGACCACCTCTACGAGGAAGCTTTCGCGGCTCAACTCGCCGGTGTCGTCCCAGCACACGTCCATCAGCACGCCGGGGTATTCGGCAGCCTCAAGGCACAGGCCGTGCATGGTCTCGGCAAAGGCTTCCTTGTCGAATTCACCGATCTGTTCGGTGACATACTTGATGACATAGACACCCATATAGCCCTTGATCGCATTGTGATCAGCGCCGTAGCCGTAGATCTCCTGAAACTTGCCGGCCATCTCCTGGATCGCGTCGACCGGAGCTTCGGCCGAGAGACCGACATGACCGAACGCGCCTTCCGCAGCGCCACCTGCAAGGTCGATGACCTTCTGAGACACCAACACGGTGTCACCGCCAAGCGGCAGGTCCAGTCCCTGCTTTTCGGATTCGATCAGGAAGCGCGCGCTTTCCTCTTCGGTGAGGTAGACAAAGACCGCATCTGCGCCCGCGTTCTTTACCTTGGCCACGTCCGAGGCGAAATCCACCTGGGCCTGTTCCGTCGGCACATCCGCGACGATCTCAAGCCCCTGATCCTCGGCGATGCTCATGAAGGCATCATAGCCGCCCTTGCCGAACTCGGTATTGGCCCAGACGACGGCGATCTTCTGCGCGCCGATGTCGTCCTTGAGATAGGTGACCAGTTTAGGCAGGCCCTTCTGCGCCCCGAACGCGGTGCGAAAGATGTAGGGGTTGCCCTTGGCGGTGATGGTCGGGCTTTCCGACCCGGTGAGCTGCGGAATCCCGTTTTGCTGTGCCACCAGCATGTTCACGATGGTCGAGGAGGAATAGACGGTGCCGAGAAGCACATAGGCTTCGTCGTCGATTGCCTTTTGCACCATCGCGCGGCTGTTCTGCGGGTCGGTCTGGCTATCGTATTCGCGCAGGTCGATCTGCTCACCGAGGATGCCGCCGTCGGCGTTGATCTCGTCGACGGCCATCTTTACGCCGTCGTGCCATACGGCACCCGCCGCAGCGCCCGCGCCCGAAAGCTCGGCCACATCCGCGATCACCACGTCGGCCATCGCCGCTGAACTGGCAAGCGCCAAGCTGGCCACTGTCGTCAAAGCTATCTTCCGGATCATATCATTCCTCCCTGAACTGTCTTAATCCGCTTCGAGTGTCAAAAGAGCGTCCACGAGGAGCTCTTCCTGCGCCTGAAACATGCCAAGTCCGGGCATGGTCAGGCATCCTATTGCCGCCGCCGCCTCGATAAAGGGCGACCGGTCGGGTTTCGTTATGGCGCAGGCCGCGAACTGGCTTGCTGAAAGCTTGTCTATCTGCACCGGCATCGGATCGCCATCGCGCATTCCCATGGGCGTCGCATGTGCCACGACGTCAAAACCGGTCGGATCGTCGCTTCCTACGGAGAGCGTGCCGGGAAAGACCGTTTCGAGCCGCGAAATAAGGCTATCCCGCCGCGCTTCGTCAATGTCGTGGACCGCGAGATGCGCCGCGCCCTCGCGCAGGACCTCGTATGCGATCGCCGCGCCTGCGCCCCCTGCCCCGATCAGAAGGACCTGCTTGCCCGTGACCGTGCCGCCCGCCGCCCTGATCCCGCGCACATAACCCTGGCCATCCGTGTTTTCGCCCACGCGACCGCGCGCGGTCTTTCTGATCACGTTCACCGACTGCGCATATGTCGCGCGCGTCGTCATGTGATCGCAAAATTGCATCGCGGTTTGTTTGTGCGGAACGGTAAAGATGACCCCGGGCACGTTCTGCGTGACGGCCAGCCCGGACATGAAGTCCGAGACCTTGCCCGCCGCCACATGCCCCGGCACACAGACCGCATTGATGCCCCGTGCAGCAAGTCGGGCCGTCAGAAGCGCCGGTGCCTTTACCTGCGCGACGGGGTCGCCGATGATTGGAACCACCTGGGTTTCGCCGTCCAGACGCAAAGTCATCTCGCCGACCATCGGAGCGGAATGTTGTACTTTCGACGTGACACGCCCCATGGGCCCGGATGCCTCCCTGCCGCACCTTGAGACACGCACAGGAGCCTCAGGAGCGTTTTGTTTCCTTCAAAAGCACTGCACAAATAGCGGCGAAACCTAAATGGATCAAACGGGGGGATAATTGGACAATTCATTTGGTCGATGGTGATCCTTGGGTGGCCTTTTGCGTGCACTCTTCTGGGTGGTCAAGCCTCAGCGCGAGGCCGCTTTCGCCCCGGCATTATGGTTGAGATCCCGTCCAGCGATCCTCGCAATATATCACGTTTCGGATCATCTGCCGCTTTCTGCGACGCAGTCTTGCAATCGGGCTGACCTTCGGGTCCTTTGGCGACATCCCGATCACCGCTTGAGTGACGGACAACACGCATCCGGGCAGGAGGTCCCCATATGTCGAGTCAAGAGTTTCTCCCGGCAGCCACCACAATCATCGCGCGCGAGGCCGACGGGCTGGAAGTGCTGATGGTCAAACGCCATCACGAGATAGACTTCATGGCCGGTGCCATGGTCTTTCCGGGTGGCAAGGTTCACGAGGGCGACAACGATCCGGCCTGGGCCCAGAACGCCATGCGATGGAACGACGTGCCGGCAGAGGAACGCGGGCTGCGCATCGCCGCCATCCGTGAATGTTTCGAGGAATGCGGGATCATTCTGGGCGATCCGGGCCGCGCGGTACCAGGCCCCGAAATGACACGCGCCAGACAGGCTATAGACCGGCGCGAGATGGAATTCCTAGACTACGTGCGCGAGAAAGAGATCGTTGTCGATCTGTCGACCCTCACGGCCTTTGCCCGCTGGATGACGCCCTCCATAGCGCCAAAACGGTTCGATACTCATTTCTTCCTGGTGGCCGATCCCGCCGGGCAGGACGCCTTGTCCGATGGTCGCGAAACGGTCGAGACAGAGTGGATCGCCCCTGGTCGCGCGCTTGACCTCGCCGCGCGAGGTGAACGTCAAATCGTGTTTCCGACGCGTATGAACCTGAAACTTCTGGCGCAAAGCGCCACCTTGGCCGACGCGGTCGCCGCCGCCACGGCGCGGGAACTGCGCGCGGTCAGGCCCCGGATCGTGACTCGCGATGGCACGCGGTTCGTTCAGCTTGACGACATCGACGGTTATGGCGCGGTCGAAGAAAAAGTGGCTGTGCCCTAGGGCCGGAGCCTACGCGCCTCGCCAACGGGCGGGACGCCAACGCGACCAATCAGCCATAGAGCTTCAACATCTCGTTCAGGTCGTCCAGCGTGTTGGCCTCATCAACCGGTTTGTCCTTGCGCCAACGCAGCATCCGCGGAAATCGCAGCGCGACGCCGGACTTGTGCCGGGAGGAGGGCTGGATCCCCTCGAACGCGATCTCAAAGACGTGGTGCGGCTTGACCTGTCGGACAGGGCCGAATTTCTGCAAAGTATTCTTGCGCACCCATGCCGTGACTTCCCGAAATTCGGCATCCGTCAATCCGGAGTAGGCCTTGGTGAAGGGGGTCAGCTCTTCCCCGTTCCAGACCGCGAAGGTATAGTCGGTAAAGAGGTTGGCGCGCCGTCCATGCCCCGATTGCGCGTAGATCATCACGGCATCGATGGTCAGCGGATCAACTTTCCATTTCCACCAATCGCCGCGTTTGCGCCCGGCAAGGTAGGGGCTGTCCTTCCGCTTGATCATCAGGCCTTCGACGTTGTGATCCCGTGACAGGCTGCGCACTTTGGCAAGATCGTCCCAGGTTTTAAACGCAACCTCCTGAGACAGCCGGATCGGAATCTGGGCCGGTACGTCGCGCAACATGTCGATCAAGAGCGCGCGACGTTCGGCAAAGGCGGTCTGCCGGATGTCCGCGCCCGCGTGCTCGAGCAAATCATAGGCCATGAAGATCACCGGGGAGTCGCGCAGCGCCTTGGCCGGGACCTTCTTGAGCCCGATGCGCTTTTGCAAGGCGTTGAAGCCGAGCGGTGCCTCGTCGGCAAAGGCCAGCAGTTCACCGTCGATCACCGTTCCATCGGGCAGGAAATCGGCCAGCTGCGCCAGTTCGGGGAAACGGTCGGTCATCACCTCTTCGCCGCGCGACCAGATATAATGCGCGCCGCCCCGGTGGATGAACTGGCCGCGAATGCCATCCCATTTGCGCTCGGCATGCCAATCCGATGGCGCGCCCAGATCGTCCGGCACATCCACCGGATGGGCGAGGTAGAAGGGATAGGGACGCGACAGATCGGCCGTCGGATCCTCCGTCTCGATCAGGTGCTCCCAAGTGGTCGTCTCCGGCGACCAGCTTCCCATCAGCTTGTGCGTCAGGGTCGCTTCGTCCTGCCCGGTGGAGATGGCGAGAGCGCGGGTCATCAGCTTTGCGCTCACACCCATGCGGAAACCACCGGTCAGCAGCTTGTTGAACAGGAACCGCTGATCGGGAACCAGCGAATCCCAGGCCGCGATGACAGCCGCCTTGCGCTGGTTCTCCTCAACGCCAGCCAAGGCCTTGATCGTCGTGATCCAATGGGTCAGGCTATGATCCACCTCATGCGTCGGGTCGGGTAGAACGAGGCTGATGGTCTCGGCGAGGTCGCCGACGACGTGATAGCTTTCCTCGAACAGCCAGTCCGGCAGGCCCGCGACCTCGGCCGCCCATTCCCTCAGCCGCGTGGCCGTCACCGCGCGCTTGGGGCGGCGACCGGTAAAAAGGGCGATCATCCAGACGCGATCCTCGGGCGGTGCCGCGCTGAGATAGCTTGCCAACGCATCGACCTTCACCCTGGTCTTGGTGGTCTCGTCGATCCGGGCGAATAGGGTGGCGAACTGCTTCATGCGGCGTCTTCGGCATCGTCGCCGGTGTATTCGGTCGACACCACATGGGCGTCATAACCCTGCTCGGCGAGGTAGCGCTGAAACGTGCCGGTGTATCCATGAGTGACGAATATCTTCTCGGCCCCAGTCGCCTTGATTGCGGCGTTCAGCCCGTCCCAGTCCGCATGATCGGACACGACGAACCCGCGATCGGTCCCGCGTCGCCGACGCACGCCCCGCATCGACATCCAGCCGGAGGCAAATGCCGTCGCGGCGCCGGGAAATCGGCGCACCCAGTTGTGGGTCGTGCTGCCGGGCGTCGCGATGATCAGGGCGCCGGGGTGAGACTTGGCCGAGACATCCTCGGTGATGCGACTCGTTTCGGGCAGATTGACCCCCTGCGCGCGCAGCACTTCGTTCGTGTTCTCCACGGCGGTCACGGTCAGCATCGGCCCGATGCCGGCATCGACCGCACGCATCAGGCGTTGCGCCTTGCCAAGCGCATAGGCCCCGACAATCGACGCACGCCCCGCCGCCGCATTCGCCTGCCACCAGTCGTTCAACTGCTGCGCCAGAACCTCCTGCGGGGTCCATTTGAAGATCGGCAGGCCAAAGGTGCTCTCCGTGATGAAGGCATGGCAGGGCACGGCGTCAAAGGCTTCGGACAGGCCATCGTCGACCGTCTTGTAATCGCCCGAGGCGACCCAGACCTCCCCTTTAACTTCGACCCGAATCTGGGCAGAGCCGGGGACGTGACCGGCGGGATGAAACGACACCTTGGCGTCGCCGATCCTACGTGCCTCACCATAGCGGACGGTATCGATGCGCGCCTCTGGTCCCAGACGATATTGCATCACTGGCGCGGTGCCTTCTGTGGCAAGGTATCTGCCCATGTCAGGGCGCGCGTGGTCGGAGTGCCCATGCGTGATCAGCGCCTTGGGGACAGGGCGCCAAGGGTCGATGAAAAAATCGCCCGCCGGACAGTAAATTCCGCTGTCGGTAAAGGTGAGTACATCCGCCATGCGATTGATATAGGCCGGTGGCGGGGTCAGAACAGATCATCTGCAGATCGGCTCGGACCCCCAAGGGATATCTGTTTCACTCCCACGACCGCCGCTTTTTAGTGGCGCATAGTGATCGCGTCTTCCCATTGCGACAGGCTGCAATGCGGGTTAAACGGCGCGGGCATTGTCTATCGCGATGCATCCTCGTCCCTTCCACGATCATCCGAGGTCCCGACGCGCATGCAAACGCCTTATTACCTGATCGACAAGTCACGCCTGCTGCCCAATCTGGAAAAGATCGCGACGCTGCGCGAGGCCTCCGGGGCGAAAGCCCTGCTGGCCCTTAAATGCTTTGCGACATGGTCGGTGTTCGATCTGATGGCGGAATATATGGACGGCACGACGTCGTCTTCGCTGTTCGAGGTGAAGCTGGGGCGCGACAAGTTTCCCGGTGAGACGCACGCCTATTCCGTTGCCTGGGCCCCGGACGAGATCGAGGAGGTGCTGGCCGCGTCGGACAAGGTGATCTTCAACACCGCGCAACAGCTTGTGCGGTTCGAAGACGTCAGCCGCGACCACATGCGCGGGCTGCGGGTCAATCCGGGTGTCTCGACCAGCACCTTCGATCTGGCTGATCCGGCGCGCCCGTTCTCCCGCCTTGGCGAACATGATCCGGCGGACATCGCCCCCGTGGCGGACCTCATCAGCGGCTTCATGTTCCACAACAATTGCGAGAACGACAGTTTCGCGCGCTTTGACGAGATGCTGGGCCAGATCGAGGCGCGGTTTGGCCATCTGATCCGCCGGATGGAGTGGATCTCCCTCGGGGGTGGCATTCACTTCACCGGCGAAGGTTATCCGCTCGATCAACTGGCCGAGCGTCTGAAACGCTTTGCCGGTGAGAACGAGGTGCAGGTCTACCTTGAACCCGGCGAGGCCGCGATCACCAATTCGACGACGCTGGAGCTGACCGTTCTGGACACGATGTTCAACGGCAAGAACCTCGCCATCGTGGACAGTTCGATCGAGGCGCATATGCTCGACCTTCTGATCTATCGCGAAAGCGCCAAGATGGATGAGAGCGGCGATCAGGAGTGGATGATCTGCGGCAAGTCCTGCCTCGCCGGCGATATTTTTGGCACCTTCCGCTTTCCCAAAGCGCTGAAGCCCGGCGACCGGATTTCCATTCAGGACGCCGCCGGATATACCATGGTCAAGAAGAACTGGTTCAACGGCGTGCAGATGCCCGGCATCGCGATCCGGGAAACCGATGGCAGCGAACGTCTGGTCCGGTCGTTCTCATACGATGATTTCGCGGCGGCCCTGTCGTAAATCCATGCGCGCCCGACGGCGCATACAGCCCAAATTCAGGAGGAATTCAATCTTGAAAAAGACCATTCTCATCATCGGTGCCGGTGGCGTGGCGCAGGTCGTTGCACACAAATGCGCACAGAATAACGACGTACTGGGCGATCTGCATATCGCGAGCCGCACCAAGTCGAAATGCGACGCGATCATCGCCAGTGTGCACGACAAGAGCGCCATGAAACAGGACGGCGTGTTCGAGGCACACGAGGTGGATGCGACGCAATCCGATGCCGTCGCCGCGCTGATCCGCAAGACCGGGGCCGAGATCGTGATCAACGTCGGCACGGCTTTCGTCAATATGCACGTGCTCGACGCCTGTATCGAGACGGGTGCCGCCTATATCGATACCGCTATCCACGAAGAACCTGACAAGATCTGCGAGACCCCGCCGTGGTATGCGAACTACGAATGGAAGAAGCGCGACCTCTGCGCGCAAAAGGGTGTGACCGCGATCCTCGGGGCCGGGTTCGATCCGGGCGTCGTGAACGCCTTTGCCCGCTTCGCGATCGACCAGATGGACGAGGTCAAATCGATCGACATCGTCGATATCAACGCCGGGGATCACGGCAAGTATTTCGCGACCAATTTCGACCCAGAGATCAACTTTCGCGAATTCACCGGCACGGTCTATTCCTGGCAAAACGGCGATTGGCAGGAAAACGCGATGTTCGAGGTCGGCAAGGTCTGGGACCTGCCCGTCGTCGGCCCGTCGCAATCCTACATGTCAGGCCATGATGAGGTGCATTCACTGGCGACCAACTACCCCGAGGCCGATGTGCGTTTCTGGATGGGGTTTGGCGATCACTACATCAACGTGTTTACCGTGCTCAAGAACATCGGCCTTTTGTCCGAACAGCCTGTGATGACGGCCGAAGGTCAGGAAGTCGTGCCGCTGAAGGTGGTCAAGGCCTGCCTGCCCGACCCCGCCAGCCTCGCGCCGAATTACACCGGCAAGACCTGCATCGGCGATCTGGTGACGGGCATGCGTGACGGTCAGGAGACCTCGCTCTTTGTCTATAATGTCGCTGACCATGCGGAGGCGTATCGTGAAGTCGGCAGTCAGGGGATCTCCTACACCGCGGGCGTTCCGGCGGTCGCAGCCGCGATCTTGGTCGCCAATGGCGATTGGGACGCCGGCGGGATGCGCAATGTCGAAGAGATGGACCCCAAGCCGTTTTTCCGCGTGCTGGACCGGATCGGTCTGCCGACCCGCGTGCAAAAGGGCGGTCTCGGCGGCGAGGATACGACGTGGGAAGAGTACCTCGGCTGACCCTCTCGGGGGCGTGAAGAACAGCAAAGGCGACGGACTGGGACCCAGACCGCCGCCTTCTTCATCACCGATCTATAGGGGGCGTCACGCCTGACGCGGTCCGATCGTATTGCGCAAAAGACCGATGCCTTCGATCTCCAGCTCGACCACGTCGCCGGGTGACAGGAAGCGGTTCATCTCCAGCCCGCAGCCGCCCCCGACCGTGCCGGAGCCAAAGAATTCCCCGGCGCGGACCTCTTCGTCCCGGCTGACATGCTCGAGGATCCGCGCAAAGGAGTGCTGCATCGTCGATGAGTTACCGCGGCTCCATTCCTCGCCGTTAACGCGGGCGACCATCTCCAGGCCCGACCCATCGCCGATCTCATCCTTTGTGACGATGCACGGTCCCATGGCGTTGGCGGTCTTCCAATCCTTGCCCTTGGCCGGGCCCAGACCGCCGCCCATTTCCAGCATCTGATGATCGCGGGCCGAAAAATCGTTGAAGATGAGGAAACCAAAGACGTGGTCCTGCCCGTCCGCCTTTGCGATGTTCATCCCGCCCTTGCTGGTGATCATGCCCAGCTCCAGCTCGTAATCCAGGCGGGTTTCGCCCTTGGGCCAAAGGATCTCATCCTCCATGCCCGAGACCGAGAACCGGTTGCCCTTGTAATAGACCGGCTGGTCGTACCAGACCTGTGCCAGCTGCACGTCCTCGGGTTCCAGATCCTGAGCGTTCGGGTCGATCTTGGACATCGTGGAACGGCACTGCCGCAGGTGCTTTTCGAACGTCAGGCAATCGCGCATCTGTACCGGAACGGGCAGCGGCGCGCGCAGTCGGACTGAGGAGAGGTCGATCATGCTGGACCCCGCACGCGCCTTGGCGGCGGCCTCCAGCGCCTCGTCTCCGCCATCGATCAGCGCCAGCATGGAGCCAAAGGCCCGATGCGCGTCGCGGTCCAGAACGGCGATCTTTTCGCCATCAAGGATGCCGATGGCCTCAGCGCCCACGCTGTTTTCAAATGTCACCAGTTTCATGCAGGTTCTCCAATCTCGTCGTAGATATCCGTGACGCGCGTGCCCTCGTAGTAGGTCGCGCCATAGGCGGGGCGCTCTTGCATCGCTGCCCACCACCGTTTCATGTGCGGCTTTTCTTCCCAGATGACATCGAGGCCCAGATCGCGCATCCGGTCGATGGTCGGCACGACGCAGAAATCGGCAAGACTGAGATCACCGCAGAGCCATTCGCGATCGGCCAGCGCCTCGTCCATCCGGGTCACGGTTTCACGCAGGCGGTCGTAGCTTTCCTGCAACCGAGGCTCGGAAAAACCATCGCGCCCCATCTCGCGATAGAATGTCCGGCGCAGGGTCCGGGCGTTTGTATCGGCGCTCAGCTCATCATCGCTCAGCCCTTTGCGATGACGCAGGAACACCTGGTTGAACGAGGGGATACGGATCGCGACGGTCGGCACCTCTTCGATAAAGCGGAGCCATTTCCGCATCTTGGCCCGACCATAGGCATCCGGCGGCGTCAGTGGCACATCGGGAAAGACCTCGTCGAGATATTCCATGATGACAGAGCTATCGAGGATGATCCGGTCATCGTGCAGCAGCGAAGGCACAACGCCATCGGGATTGATCGCCAGATATTTCGGCGTCAGATGCTCCTTGGTGCGAAAATCGACTGGCCGGTCGGTAAAGGCGATACCCTTTTCATGCAGGGTCAGGCGTACCTTTTGCGAACAGGTCGAAATCGGATTGTTCAAGAGTTCAAGCATCAGTGCTTGGCCCCGCAGGAGCACGGCTCGTCATGCGGGCAGCTTGCGCCGCGCGAATACCGCAGCATCTGCGTCAAGACCTCGGGTTGGTCCGGGTCCACTTTGCCACCGGACAAGTCACGGTAGATCGTAGCGACATTGGCCACCACCCGCTCGCGATCCAGCCAGCTGTCAAAGTTCGCATAACCGACCTCAAAGGCGGCCTCTTCCCAGTTGAGACCGGCGGCGTAACACTTCTCGGTCTCGGCCTGGATATGAGTGAAGTAGTCGCGCAGCCCCTGCACAGCGGATTTGTCCGAGACCGCCCCATGCCCCGGCACGATCACGTCAACGTCCAGACCGAGGATGTGATCGCAGGCCGCGACCCAATTGCTGACCGGGCCGGCCCAGATGATCGGATGCCCACCGTGAAAAACCAGGTCGCCGGTGTAGCAGACCTTGCTGTCGGGGACGTGGATGATGATGTCGCCCCGCGTATGGGCCGGGCCCAGTTCGGTCAGTTCGACGGTGCGACCGCCGACGGTCAGTGTTTTGGTGCCCTTGAACACTTCGGTCGGCGGCACATGCTCGATATCGGAAAAATCAAACGTCCGCCCCATGAAATGCTGGAGGAAATCCCCAAAGACACCATGCGCTTCGGGATCGGCGGCGGCGGCCTTGAAGAACTCCGCCGGGCGCTCTTCCATCTCTTCGCGGGCCGCCTCCGAGGCGATGATACGCGCGTCGCCCACCAGATGGTTGCCGAAGGTGTGATCGCCGTTGGAATGGGAATTGACCAGAATGTCGATATTGGCCGCCGCCGGCTCCGCCGCCACGTAGGCGCGCAGCATGTCCTCGGTCAACTTGCCGGTGAACAGGGTGTCGACCACCAGCGTTTGATCGTCTTCGCCCACGATCAGGCCCGAATTGCTCCATCCCCAGCTGCCGTCTCCCTGCACCCAAGCGTATAATCCGTTACCCAGATTCTGAAGGTCGCGTTTGACATCCGTTTTCATATGTCTCTCCTCTACAATAGGCCGACGGCGAGCCAGGGCATCAGGATCACCAGCGCCACAAGCACGACCATGATCAGCGCGAAGGGCGCCGCTCCGGCAAAAATGTCGTTCAGCGAAATGCGGTCATCGTCCAGGTTCGCCTTGATGACGAAGCAGGCCACGCCCAACGGGGGCGTCAGTAGCCCAACCTCGACCGCGATGATGGTCAGGATCCCGAACCAGACGAGATCAACGCCGAACGGCTGGATCACCGGCAGGATCAGCGGCAACAGGATCAGCAGGATTGATGAGCTGTCGAGGATCGTGCCCAGCAGAACAATCGCAATCAGGTAAAGCACCAGAATTCCGTAAAGCCCCAGTTCCCAGCTGGCCAAAAGCCCAGTCATCGCGTTCGGCAGGCCGGTCAGGGCCAGCAGTCGCGAATACATATGCGCCGCGATGATGAGAAAGGTGATGGAGGCCGTGACCTGCCCCACCTCAAGCATGATGCGCCAGATCTCGCGACCCGTCAGGCGGCCCTTGATCATCGCAATGATGAGGGCGCCAAGGGCCCCGACCCCGCCCGCTTCGGTGGGGGTAAAGAACCCGCCGTAAATGCCGCCCAGAACCAGCACCATCAGCAGTATGATCGGTGCGGATTTCAGGACCATGGTGACGCGGCTCATCTCGGGCAGATCAGAGGCGCCCGGATTGCCGGTGAATCGCGGGAAATATCGCGCCAGCAACAGGATCGCCACGCAGAACATCAGCGCCAGCAACAGGCCCGGCACGATCCCGGCAGTGAACAGGTCCCCGATTGAGACCTCTGCGATGATCCCGAAAAGGATCAGCAACAGCGATGGCGGGATCAGCATGCCCAGCACCGATGATCCCGCGACCACGCCAACCGAGAAGCGCGGAGTATAGCCCTGGCGAACCAGTTCCGGCACCGCGACCTTGGTAAAGACTGAGGCCGACGCGATTGACGTTCCGTTCACTGCCGCGAAGACAGCATTGGCAAAGACTGTCGCGATGCCCAGCCCGCCGCGAAACCGGCGGAACAATTGCCCCGCGACATCAAAGACGTCGCGCCCCAACCCGCAGGCCCCGACCAGCACGCCCATCAACACGAATAGCGGGATCACTCCGAAGGAATACCTCTCAACCCCGTCCAGCGCCGCCTGGCTCAGCAGGGCGCCGGCGACGACCATCTTGCCCTTGACGAGGTAGACCCCGAAAAAGGAAACGGCCATCAGCGCAATCGCCACGTGCATTCCCAGCTGGATCAGCACGAGGATCGCGATGATCGAATAGATACCAATCTCGACACCGGTCATGCGTCGGCCCTCCGTCCAAAGGTCTGCATGGCAAAACCGATCGTCAGCATCGCGTATTGCGCCAGGGTCAGGGCACAGCCCGCCAGCACGCAGACCACAAAGGGCCACCGCGGCATCGTGAAAATCCCATAAAGACCGACCGTCTCATTGCCCTCGATGGAATCCAGGATCCCCGGCGCGATGTAGTACAACAGGACGCCCAGCATCAGCGTCCCTGCCGCGTGATGCAGCGTATTCATAAGATGCCCGGCGCGCCCGTCGCCGCGGCTGAGCCGCGTCAGCAACATATCAGAGCGCACATTCCGCCCCGCCGCCGTCGCCTGCGGCAATTGAAGAAACACGATGGCAACGATCGCGGCGCTGACAATTTCGGCTGTGGCCGGAACCGGGGTGCCAAAAACCCCCCGGCCGACAACATCCGCGTTGATGATCGCCATGATCCCCAGGGTGCCCAACCCGCCGATGACCGCCAGGGCCAGTGTCAGGCGGTTGAGCCATAGCGCGACAGGGCCGCCCGGTTGTCCGGGCGGCACTTGGATGTCAACACTCTCGCTCACTTTGCTGCCCAGTCTCGGACGTGCTGGATTCCCGCCTCTTTGGACAGGCGCATGTAGGTTTCCAGAACCTCAGTGCCGGGCTTGCCCTGTGCATCGAGCTTTTCAGCCCATTCACGCGCGATATTGGGCAGTTTCTCCGCATAGGCCGCGCGCTGTTCGTCCGACAGGTCGGTGATCGTAGCGCCACCCTCCACGGCTTTGGCGAGCGAGGCCTTGCCGCCCTCGTTGTAGGATTCAGCCGCGATGTCGCGATATTCGTTCGCGACCTCCTGGATCACCTGCTGGACATCTTCCGGCAGTGAGTCCCAGGTGTCGAGGTTCACTGTCAGGGCCGAGGCATATTGCGCACCAAAGTTGATCTTGGTGATATAGGGCGCGACCTCGTAGAACTTGTAGGGCGCGACCACGGATTCAAAGGTCATGACCCCGTCGTACAGCCCGGTCGACATGGAGTTGTAGAAATCCGGCAGGGACCCGGCCACCGGCGTCGCATCCACGCCCTTGAGCCAGTTGAGCGCCAGACCGGCGGTGCCGATCTTGTGCCCGTCGAGGTCCGAGACATCTTCGATCGGGAACTTCGTGACGAAATGGTACGTGTCGATACCGACCGGCGCGAGCACCTTCTGATTATTGTCTGCCCAGGCTTCGGTCATCGCCGGGATTTCGGCGTAGAGCTTATCGATCACGCCCATCACCTTGAGCAGGTCGGAGGTGCCGAAAGGGGTGATATAGGTGATCTGGTCCAGCGGAAGTTTGTCGCCTTCAAACAACTGCGGCACGTAGCCAAATTCGGCCACACCGCTTTCGACGGCCTCCAGAACCCCGGTCGGCGGCGCGACGGCGCCAGCGTAGGCTTCGGTCCAGTTGATCGTGTGGCCCAGCTCGGCGACACGCTTGGACACTTCCGGCACGAAATGGTCGGAAATCGCGGATACGCCACGGGTCAACGGCGGATGTCCCGCGATCACCGTGAAGTTCCAGGTTTCGGCCACCACCGGCAAGGCTACGCCCGAGAGCAATACGCCGGTGAGCGTGGTTTTCATCAATCTTGTCATCTTTCCTCCTCCCTGAGGTCTTATCGCCGGCTATTCCGGCTGTCCGGCAGCTGACCCGTCGTCATGGGTCAGCATGTGCCATTCTAATTTCAGCGGTCTCTGGCTGGCCGAATGAGTCGACGAGGAAAGAGACCATCTGCGCCTTGAACTCGACCCGATTTTCCGGGTCGCACAATCCGCCCGACAAACGCCGCATGCGCCCGTCTGACGTCTGGTCGCTCAAACTCATCATCACGGCGCCCACCATGAAGTGATAGCGCCAGTGCAACACGTTCTCCGCCAGATGCGGCGCGGCACGGCGCAGCGCTTCCATGTAGCTAAGCGCGAAATCGTCCAGCTCCTCCTGAACAATAGCGCGAGTCCATTCCGTCGGGCGCACGCGATGCTGCAAGACAAGATGGGCCAGCAGAACCCCGGTTCGCGGGGTGTCTTCATTGACGTAGGCATCGACAAAGGCCTCAACGGTGTCTTTCAGACTTGGCGAGACACCTCTGGCTTCGGCCTCTGCTTCGATCCGGGCCAGGTTATCCAGACGTCGCTGCACGGAACGGCGCGCGACATCGCGAAAGACCGCCATCGTCAGGTTGTCCTTGTTTCCGAAGTGATAGTTCACCGCAGCCATGTTCACGCCAGCCTTTTCGGCCAACGCCCGCGTCGTCACACCGTGTATTCCGTTCTCGGCGAAAAGCTCTTCGGCCACGGCGCGGATCGTGCCCCGTGTCACTGAACTTGTTTTTCCAGATTCGTTCAAACGCATGATTGAAACGTATGTTTGAATATTTTTTGTGTAAAGATATATTTTGGAGCAGGTCGCGGGCAGCGGGGGCATCAACGCTTTTCGGATAGCTGACGGGCTATGCCCGCGACGCGGCATGCACCGCGCCACAGGGGTGCGCGCAGACCGGGTTGGATATGCGGTAACGCTGGAAAAATATCCGCTGTACAAACGGATACAGACCTCCATTTCAGTCAAGAAATGGAGGCCTGCACCGAACCCCAACGGAGTTCATTCAGAAGGTTGTAGTCCCCTCGGACCATATCGGCGACCTGCTAAAATGTCGTCCGAATGGCCCGCCAGGGGAACGGATCTACAGGCCCTAAGCCCCGTAGACCCGCTGTCCTCAGTCGGTGGAGAACGTGGAGGAGCTTTCCTTGATCACGTCCCAAACCACCTCGCCATAGTCGGAGCTCCACTCGGTCAGCGGCTCCCAGGTTTCGCCGGTCCATTGCTCCACACGGGTGCGTCCGCCCCCGCCGTGGTCCTGCGGCGTCACGGTGACAGGTGACATGATACCTCCGGCATCGTAGTTCTTTACCGACTCGTAACCGGCCTTCATGCTCTCTGCGGTCAGCGGCCAGCCATTCTGCTCGATCGCCAGACGGGCGGCTTCGATTGCCACCGCATAGATCGCGATACCCTTGTTATAGTGCACGTCGCGCAAGAGTTTTTCCGGCCCGCTACCCTCACCATTGGCATAGAGCGTATCGAGGATGCCCTGGATGAGTTCGTGATCCTGACCGCCCGCCACATTGGTTCCGCGCAGGATGCCCGTGGCCTCCTCTGTCCCGATGTTGGCGATATCCACTTCGTTGATCCAGTCGACAGAGAGATACCGATCAATCGGGAACCCGTTGCGCCGCATCTCCTTGGAAGCAACGACATGGCCGCCGCCCAGCATCCAGGAAATCACATAGTCGGGCTTGTCGCGGCGGACTTTGCTCCATGGACCTGACTGGTCCGATCCGGGCAGTGGGACCGGATAAAGCTCAAGCTGGAAGCCTTCTTTCTCTTCCAACGTCTTGAGGATCTCGATCGGCTCCTGGCCGAAGGGGAAGTCGAAATACATGAAGCCGATCTTGGCTTCACTGAGATCGCCGCCAAGTTGGTTCTTGATGAAGGCAATATCGTTGGCGGCCTGCTGCCAGTACGTCGGCCCGACCGGGAAAACCCATTCGAACACCTCACCATCGACAGCGTCGCCCCTGCCGGAGAAGGACTGCATCAGGATATTCTCGTCTTTCATCGCCCGCGGGACGATGGCATTCGTCACCGGGGTCGACAGCATATAGAAGATGAACACGCCTTCGCGTTTCAGCTGTTCGTAGCACTCCACCCCTCGCTGGGGCTCGTTCCCGTGGTCACGCACGATCATCTCGACGGGATGACCGTCGATGCCGCCATTCTTATTGGTGAATTTGGCCAGATCCTGAGCTGCCTGAGCCACCTGGGGCGAGACGAACGTGTAGGATTTGCTGAGATCGAAACAAAGTCCGAAACGTATCGGCTCTTTATCCTGCGCCGAGGCGGCGGTGCCGCCCAGGACCGTCGCCGTGGCCAAGGCGGCCGCAGTGAATATTGAAAGGAATTTCACATTACTTCTCCCTGATTGTGATATTATTTGGCGCGTTTGAAGTGGTCATTCAGCATGGTTCCGGCCCTTGTATGGGCCGGTCGCGCCTTGCCACGCCTATTCCTGAACTGTTTGCGGTCAAGCGGGGCGGGGCCTCCCAAAACAGGCCACGCCGCAAATGCCACATCGACGGACGCGGCACGCCGCGTCCGGAATTTTATCGCTTTCACAAATCGCAGGCTGACATCCGGTTCGTCCGGATTTTTGCGGCGCCAGGCATTTGAACTGAATGTCATCGGACACCCCCAAAGCAGGCTTCTGGATGCCTGCTGATGGACAATCGAATATTCAGACTAAACCAAGATCACCAAAACCCATTTTGCCGACAGATGCGGCCTTGCTCACTTTTTGTGGGCCGCCCTTGCCATGGGGTCATACTGAAGCGCCATCCGTCCAGCTTTTTCGCGAGCGATCACCAATTTCTGAACCTGCGCGGTGCCATCGCCGAGTTGCAGACCGAGAACATCGTTGTAACGCTGATGGTGCGGCAAGTCGGTGGTATAGCCGTAATGGCCATGCAGGATCAGACATTGGTGAATAATCTCGCAGGCGGTCTTGGGCAGGTACCACTTGCACATGGCGGCCTCTGCGGTGTGGGGCAGGCCACGATCGCGCAGGTCCAGCGTATAATAGCAAAGCTGGCGCATCATGGTGAGCTTGGTCTCGGCTTCGGCCAGCGGGAAGCTGACCCCCTGGTATTGCACGATGGGCGCGCCAAAGGCTTCGCGCTCCTGCACATAAGCCCAGGTTTCATCGACCGACGCCTGTGCCGCGCCCAGGCATTCCAACCCGATCAGCGCACGGGAGTAGTCAAAGCCAACCATGATCTTGCCAAAGGCGCGGCCCTCTTCCGCCATCATGTTTTCAGCCGGCACATAAACATCGTCAAAGAACAACGATCCGCGCCCGACAGGCCGCGTGCCAATGTCGTCGAAATGCGTGCGCTTGATACCCTTTTCATTCAGATCGACGAAAAAGGCGCTGACCCCCTTGGAGCCGCTATCCGGATCGCCGGTGCGCGCAAAGACCACCACCGCATCCGCCTGGGTGGCAAAACTGATGGAGGTCTTTTCTCCGTTCAGCCGCCAGCCGTTGCCGGACTTTTCGGCCCTGAGGACAAGGTTTGCCACATCCGACCCACCTCGCGGCTCCGTCAGGCCGATACCGATCACCGCGTCACCGGCAATCAATTTGGGCAGCCATTCCGCCGAGATATCTTCGGAGGCGTGTTTTGCGACCATTCCCCCCATGAGGGACCCCACAAGCTGCACGTAGCTGACGTTGAAATCGGCATATGCGATTTCCTCGGTGATGAGCCCGGCTGTCACCGAACTTTCGCCAAGCCCGCCAAACCGTTCCGGCAGATCGGGCGCGATCAGCCCGAGCGAGCCCATTTCCTTCAACTTCGCACGGTCGAGGACTTGCCCCTTTGACCGTTCCAGATAGCTCGGCGCGAGCTTTTCGGATGCGAACCGCTTGGCGGTATCACGATAGGCTTTCTGGTCTTCCGTAGGCTGAAATTGCATCGATGAACCTCCCCATTCTCGATCGGACGTCTCTGAGACGTATTGAGTTCATGTTATCGGGGTAAAGTGGATTCGCAACATAAATGATTGTCGAATCAGAAATCATTTCCCTTGACGCCTGGAAGCCGGCTTGGCAATTTGCCGTGAGGCATAAGGGAGATGGCGATGAAGCTGAAAGAACGCGCGGACCTCTACCGCATGATGCTGTTGATCCGCCGGTCAGAAGAACGGCTGCAGAAGCTGTTCGCCGACGGAATGATTCCGGGCTTTCTCCACTTGTCCATCGGCCAGGAGGCCGTCCCCGCAGGGGTTTCGAGCGCGCTGACCGAAGACGATACTGTGTCTTCGAACCATCGCGGGCACGGCCATACCCTGGCTAAGGGTGTGGATTTGAACGGCTTCTTCGCCGAAATTCTGGGTAAGGCGACCGGGTTGTGCAAGGGGCGCGGCGGCTCGATGCACGTCGCGGATCTGGCCAAGGGCATGCTCGGTGCGAACGGTATTGTCGCTGCTGGCCTGCCGATCACCACGGGCAGCGCGCTGGCACACAAGATGCAGGCCAAGGGGAACATCGCCGTGGTTTATTTCGGCGACGGCGCCCTGGCCGAAGGCGTCCTGCATGAATGTCTGAATATCGCCAAGCTGTGGAGCCTTCCGATCCTGTTTGTCTGCGAGAACAACGGCTGGTCGGAATTCAGCCCGACGGAACGGCAACTGGCCACAAGCCTCGACAAGCTCGGCAAGGCATTCGGCATTACCTACAAGGAAGTGGACGGCAATATCGTCGATGAAGTCGCCGGGGCCGCCGGTAAACTGATCACCGGGATGCGCAAGGCGGCCTCTCCTGCGATCCTCGAATGCCGGACCACCCGTGTCCGTGGGCATTTCGAAGGGGATCGGCAAGACTATCGCGATAGTGACGAGCTGGCCGGGCTCGATGCGCGCGACCCGATACGGCTGGCCGGCGAGACGCTGCGCGAGGCCGGCCTGACGGATGAGGCGCTGGCCGAGATCGCCGCCGACGTCGAGGCGCAGATCGAGGCCGCGACCGAGGCGGCAGTGGCTGCCCCCCNTCCCGAAGCCGGCGACATTCTTGCCGATGTATACACACGAGCCGAGGTCTGAACCGATGGGTGAGATGCGATATCTGAAGGCCGTCAATCAGGCCCTGAAAGACGCGATGCGCGACGATTCCACCGTGTTCCTGATCGGCGAGGACATCGGCGCGGCGGGCGGGTCATTCAAGGCAACGCGCGATCTTCTCGACATCTACGGGCCCGAGCGGGTCTATGACGCTCCTATCGCCGAGGCCGCGATCACCGGCATCGCAGTGGGCGCGGCGCTGACCAACATGCGGCCGGTGGCCGAGATCATGTTCATGGATTTCATCACCCTTTCGATGGATATGTTGGTGAACCAGGCTGCCAAGGCGCGCTCTATGTTCGGCGGTCAGGGCTCGGTGCCGATGGTTCTGCGAACGCCCCATGGCGGCGGGCTCAACGCGGGACCACAGCATTCGCAGTGCCTAGAAGCCTGGCTGGCCCATGTGCCGGGCCTCAAGGTCGTCTGCCCGTCAAATCCGGCTGAAGCCTACAGCCTGCTGCGTGCGGCGATCGACGATCCCGACCCGGTGATCGTCGTCGAAAACAAAGCACTTTACGCCATGAAGGGCGAGGTACCCGAGACCCCCGAACGGGTCGAAATCGGCAAGGCCCGGATCGCGCGGCCAGGCGAGGATGCCACCGTGGTGGCCTATGGCGCAGCGGTCGGCCTGGCCGAAGCCGCAGCCGATGTGATGGCCGCGGAGGGCGTCGAGGTCGAGGTGATCGACCTACGCTCCATTCAGCCCTGGGACGAAGCCTGCGTGCTGGAGAGCCTGTCGCGCACCCATAACCTCGTCGTCGTGCACGAGGCGGTCGAAGCCTTTGGGGTCGGCGCGGAAATTGCCGCTCGGATGGTGGATATCGGTTTCGATGAGCTTGACGGCCCGATCATACGGGTGGGCGCACCCTTTGCCCCCTCGCCTTTCGGAAAGACGCTGGAAGAGGCATACCGGCCCAACGCGGACCGGATTGTCACGGCACTCCGCCGAACGCTGGCCTGAACACTGAGGAGTTTCATATGACAACCGACACGATCCTGATAGACGTCGATGGCCCGATCGCCACATTGACGATCAACCGCCCCGACACGCTGAATGCGATTGACTTACCGGCCGTCCGCGCGCTGAACGACGCCCTCGACAAGGTCGCGACAGACCCCGAGATCCGCGTGGTGATCTTTACGGGGACTGGGCGTTCCTTTGTCGCGGGCGGCGACATCGCCGATCTGAATTCGCGCCAGGGCCTGCCGCACTACGAGGAATTCGCCGAGGCTATCCATAACCTGTTCCGCCGGATCGAGACGCTCGACAAGCCGACGATTGGCGCGGTGAACGGGTTCGCGCTGGGCGGTGGCACCGAATTGTTGCTGGCGCTCGATATCCGCATTCTGTCCGACAAGTCCCGGCTGGGCCTTCCCGAAATCACTCTGGGTCTGTTTCCCGGCGCCGGCGGCACCCAGCGGATCATCCGTCAACTGCCCCTCTGCCGCGCCAAGGAGATCATGTACACCGGCGATATGTTGACCCCGGAAGAGGCGGTCAGCATCGGCCTCGCCAACCGCGTGGTCCCGCATGATGAGCTGATGGCGAGCGCCCGCGAGACGGCGGACAAGATCGCCGCGAAATCGCCGCTGGTTCTGAAGCTGCTCAAGCGGACAGTGACCGATGGCGCGGATATGCCCCTCTCGGCGGCCCTGCGTCACGAACAGGCGATGATCGGGCTGGTGCTGGACAGTGAGGACTCGCACGAAGGGTGCTCGGCCTTCCTGGAAAAACGCGCCGCGACTTTCAAGGGTTCCTGAAAATGTCCGATCTGGTGATGCCCAAGTTCGGTCTGACGATGACCGAGGGGCTGCTTTCCGAATGGCATGTCGCACCGGGGGCGGAGTTCCGCGCCGGCGACCTGCTGTTCACGGTCGAGACCGAAAAGGTCGCCAACGAGATCGAGGCCGAAACCGATGGAAAGCTCGCGGAAGTTCTCGTTCAGGCCGGCGAGACGGTGCCGGTCGGCACCCCGATCGCACGGGTAGAGAACGACGGCGCACCGGCAGACGACAGCGCGGCCCCCGCCGCGCGCCCCTCCACGCCCACCTCCGACCCGGCAGCGGCCCAGCCGCCCGCCAAAATTCAGGGCCAGGGTCATGGTCAGGGCAAAGATACGCTCGACAGCCCATCCGCCCGCAAGCTGATGGCCGAGCACAGATTGGACCGCACGACGGTCGAGCCGACGGGCCGCGACGGGCGGGTCATGAAAGAGGATGTACTGCGCGTCATCGCGACGCCGCTGGCGCGCCGCCTGGCCGGAATCGAAGGTGTCGATCTCAACAAGGTCGAAGGCACCGGCCCCAAGGGACGGATCAAGGCGCGCGACATCGAAACCGCAGCGCAAGCAAGGCCACCGGGTCAACCTGCGACAGGCGACGCTGCGGCGCAAGTCACCGAAATCACGCCCGACGCAACCAGACGCGCCACGGCCCAGCGGGTCAGTGCCGCAAAGCGCGACATCCCGCATTTCTATCTCACTCATGAGGCTGATATGGTGGCGCTGTCAGCGCTGCGTTCCGACATCAACGCCGACGGCGCCACGCAGAAAGTCTCGGTCACGCATATGCTGATCCGGGCGCTGGGTCTGGCGCTGGAGGAGATGCCCCAGATGAACCGCATCTGGGCTGGCGATCGCATCATTGCCTTCGGGCGCGCCGATATCGGCATGGTCGTCGAAACGCCCGATGGGCTGCGTATCCCGGTCGTGCGGAATTCCGGCGGCACCTCGCTGGATGATGTGGCCAATCAGGCGAACGGGCTGATCGAACGCGCGCGGACGGGCAGCCTGGCATCTTCGGACGTGGGTGACGGCGTGATCTCGATCTCGAATGTCGGTATGTTCGGCGCCTCGTCGCTGACCCCGATCATCAACCCGCCAAACGCCATGATCCTGGGCGTGGGCGCCGAACGTGCGGTGTTCCGTCCCGATGCCAACAACGCGCCCGCCCTTCGGCGGGAGCTGACCCTGACACTGGCCTGCGACCACCGCATCATCGATGGCGCTGATGCGGCACGTTTCCTGTCGGCGGTCGTGGCCCTTCTCGAAAACCCCCTCCGCCTGCTGCGCCCGGCGCGCAAACCGGCCTGAAATAACCGGAGCCCTTCATGGATTTTGCCCTGAGCGAAGAACAACAGATGATGATCGAGACCGCCCGCAAGGTGGGCGAGGCTTTCGGTCCCGATTACTGGCGCGCGAAAGACGCTGACAAGGCGTTCCCGGTCGAGTGCTGGCAGGCTGTCTGCGATTCCGGGCTGGCTGGCGCGATGCTGCCCGAGGACCTCGGCGGTGCCGGCCTTGGCATGGTCGAGGTGGCGCTGATCATCGAAGAGCTCTGCGCCGCGGGGGCCGGCGCGACGCTGGCGCAGGTCTTCATGCTGAACCCGATCTTTGGCGGCGTGTCGGTGGCGAAATATGGCACCGACCAGATGAAGGCCGACTGGCTGCCAAAACTGTGCACCGGCGAGATGCAATTCTGCATGGCGTTGACAGAGCCGGATGCCGGCACCAATTCACTGGAGCTGCGCACCACCGTGGTGCCCGACGGTGACGGCTGGCAGCTGAACGGACAGAAGATTTGGATCACCGGCGTCCCGCAGTCGCACAAGATGCTGGTGGTGACCCGCAGCACGCCCATCGACCAGGCCCCGAAAAAGACCCATGGCATCTCGCTCTTCATGATCGACACCGATCGGGAAGGGGTCAGCCACGCGGCTATCGACAAGCTGGGCACCAACACGTTGCCCTCCAGTCAGGTGTTCTTTGACAATGTCCGTATCGAGGCCGACGAACTGATCGGGGACCTGGACAAAGGCTGGCATCAGTTGCTCGACGTACTCAATACCGAGCGGATCGTGACGACTGCGGGCCTGATCGGTGCCGGTCGGCTCGCCATTCGGCTCGGCGTGGACTACGCCAAAGAACGGCGGGTCTTTGGCGACAGGCCCATCGGCTCATACCAGTCGCTGCAATTTCCCCTGGCGCAGCACTGGGCCGAACTTGAGGCGGCCAAGCTGCTCAACCTCAAGGCCGCGTCTTTCTTTGACAACGGCTTGCCTTTCGGATCCGAGAGCAACGCGGCCAAGCTGATCGCCTCTCAGGCCACCTCGGCGGTCGCCGAACAATCGATGCAGGTTATGGGCGGCATGGGGTTCTCCAAGGAGATGCACGTGGAGCGGCTTTGGCGCGATGCAAGGTTGTTCCGTTTCGCCCCGGTCTCGGAAGAGATGATCCTGAACTATATCGCCATGGCCAATCTCGGCCTGCCCCGTTCATATTGAGGCCCCCCGCCGAAAGGCAGCCACCATGCATAACCTGACCACACAGCTGATGTATCACGCCCGTGTCACTCCGGGGTCCGAGGCGCTAATCTACGACGGGACGCGCCTGAGCTGGCAGGCTCTGAACGAAAGGGTTCAGGAGATCGCCGGCGGGTTGCGCGCCGAGGGCATCGGCCCCGGCAGCATCGTAGCGCTGATGATGAAGAACTCCTCGGCGTTCATCGAACTGCTCTACGCGATATCGCATCTGGGCGCGGTGTCATTGCCCGTGAACTATCGCCTTTCGGGTGAAGAGGTCGCCTATATCGTCGATCACGCCGGGGCAGACTTGGTGATCGGCGATACCGAATTTGCTCCGGCGCTCGCGAGCCTCCAGCAGCCGACTGTCCTGCTGGATGAGGCCGCGCAGGCCGATGCGCGTGGCGCACTGCGCGGCGACCCGGTCCGGCGGGTCCACCCACGCGCGGGCGAAGATCTGTTTCGGTTGATGTATACCTCGGGCACCACGGACCGGCCCAAGGGTGTGACACACAGCTACGACAACCTGCATTACAAGAACATGGACATGGTCACAGCCCTGCAACTGCGCGCCTGTGACCGGCTGTGCATGGTGGGGCCGCTGTACCATGTCGGTGCCTGCGATCTGCCGGGACTCGCCGTTCATGGGATGGGCGGCACGCTTGTGGTTTTGCGTGACTTTGACCCGAAAGATGTGGTCACGACCATCGCTGACGAAAAGATCACCGGTATCTGGCTGGCCCCGGTCATGACCAGCGGCATCCTGGCGCTGGACCGCGGCACGCTGCCTGACCTCTCTTCGCTGAAATGGTGCATCGCGGGCGGGGATCGTACACCGCAAAGCCGGATACGTGACTTTGGCAAGGTGTTCTCCTCGGCCCGCTACATCGACGCTTACGGCATGACCGAGACCGTCTCGGGCGACACGATGATGGAGCCGGGGCGCGAGATCGAGAAAATCGGTTCGGTCGGTCGCCCGGTCAGCATGGTGGAACTGGAAATCCGCGACGACGCCGGCGTCGCCCTGCCTCCGGACGTTTCCGGCGAAATCTGCATGCGGGGCCCCAAGGTGACGCGTGGATACTGGAACGACCCCCAGCGAAGTATCGCGGCGATGCATCCCGACGGCTTTCTGCGCTCGGGCGACGTGGGATATCTGGATGAGGACGGCTTCTTGTTCCTCACCGACCGCAAGAAGGATATGATCATCTCGGGCGGTGAGAACATTGCCTCCTCGGAGTTGGAGAGGGTCATCCACATGATTCCCGAAGTCGCGGACGTGGCCGTCATCGCCAGCCCGGATCCGAAATGGGGAGAGGTCCCGCTGGCCGTGGTCGTGCTGGAACCCGACACGAGTCTGGATTTCGATCAACTGGCCGGTTTTTGCCGCGAGCATCTGGCCGGTTTCAAGTGCCCCAAGGGCCTGCGCGTGGTGGACGAATTGCCGCGCAATCCGTCTGGAAAGATCCTGAAACGCGTGCTACGAGACCAGGTTCTTTCCGACACCTAAAAAGCCGTGGACAAGTTATTGCCAAGCCGCAACGAAAAAAACACCAAGATTGCGACGCCACTGTCATTTGACCGCCCCGTGCGGAAAGCCAAGCCGAGCCGTGAAGAAAAGGCGCAGCAGACCTATCTCAACCTGATGCACGCGGCTGCGGATATTGTCGGTGAATATGGATATGCGGCGACGACCATCGCCAAGATAACCGAGGCCGCCGGCGTCGCGCACGGAACGTTCTACAATTACTTCAAGGACCGGCAGGGACTGTTCGATGTCCTGCTGCCCTTTGTCGGCTTGCAGATGACCGATCAGATCACCGCCGATCTGGTCGAAGCGGGCACCGGGATCGACCGGGATATCGCCCGCTTTCGCGCCTATTGCGACTATCTTCGCGAAACCCCCGGATTTTACCGGGTGCTGTACGAGGCCGAGGTGTTCGCCCCCAAGGCCCACGACGAACATATCCGGCGCTTGAGCGACGGCTATATCCGCGCCCTGAAACGCGCCATGGCGTCCAACGACATCCGCGAGATGCCGGATGCCGAACTCGAAGCGACGGTGGCCATCATGCTGGGAGCGCGCGGCTATGTCGCGATGCTATACAAAGAGCAGGGCACCATCCCCGAGAGCGCCATTCAGGCCTATGGCCGCCTGATGCAGTCAGGTCTGTTTCGCTGAGGATCTCGCCGGGGACTGTTTGGCCGGGGAGTGATCGACCCCTACAGTCCTTCGGTAGTTCGGTATAGCGTCAGGAAATCTTATGGGCGTTCGGATCAATAACCCGGCCACGGCGCGGTATCTGCAAAAGCCGCGCGGTAGGGTCGGGTCGCGCGCGACCTGACGCTGAACCCGCCCTCCTGATTAACCTGCTCACGGCACGGATGTACGAAGCCCTGATCAATTTCGATCAGGCCACCAATATCTATTCCGCGTTGATAGGCATTGTGTGGGCGGAACAGGGGACGCTGGACCGGGGCACTTGTGCTTTACGGATCGCCTCCGTTGCGGTGAGATTACAGACCGCCAGTAACCTTCCCCCTCTCGCGATCGGCCCTATCACGACATCACCTCAGAATGGCGAGGCACTGTGCGGCATCGCTCTGTTGCGATCTGCTGGATCTGGAACGTTCCGACAGACCGCAGGGCGAATTATGACTTGTGATTCATCTGTCATTGGATGATACTTCTGCCTGCAGAGGAGGACGCAAATGACATCGACGACTAACTACTGGTATGAAGACCTGCTGCCAGGGATGCTGCTGACCTTGCCCGACATCGATTGCAGCGCCGAGCGGATTGGCCGACATTCGGAGTTATTCGGCGCCTTTCACCCGATCAACACCAGCTCGGACAACCGCTTTGGCCGCGCAATCGCGCATGGCCCGCATCCAGTGGCGCAGGCGATGGCCTCGGTCGGCAACCTCCTGAGTGATAGCCTGGTCGCGATGGGTCAGCTTGGTCCCTGGCGTTTCCTCTCGCCGGCCTTTGTCGGCGATGTTCTCACCGCCGACGCAACGGTGATCGGGCGTAGCGGCGGGGGTAAGTTGCAAGGTCAGATCATCTTTGAGGTTCGCGTTATCGCGCCCGACAACCAGGTCTCCCAGATCGGCGAAGCGCATCTGATCGTGCGTCGCCGTCCTCGTCAGGAGGGCGCAGCATGATCTGGAACGAAGACCACGAAGCCCTGCGCCGAACCACTCGCGCAGTGGTCGATACCCATGTGAATCCCTTTGTCGATCAATGGGAAGAAGAGGGGATTTTTCCGGCTCGTCAGGTGATGAAAGCCTTTGGCAACGCTGGCCTGCTCGGCATCGGCAAGCCCGAGGCTTACGGCGGCATGGCGTTGGACCTGTCCTACGAGATCGTCTTTGCCGAGGAACTGGGCGGCATCCGCACCATGGGCATCTGTTCGGCCATCGGCGTGCAGACCAATATGTGCACCCCGGCGCTGGCCAATTACGGCAGCGACCGCCTGAAGGAAGAGTTCCTGGCCCCCACGATTGCCGGCGATCTGGTCGGCTGTATCGGGGTCAGCGAAGCCGGCGCAGGCTCTGACGTGGCAAGCCTGAAAACCACCGCACGCAAGGACGGCGGCGACTACATCATCAACGGATCCAAGATGTGGATCACCAACGGCGTTCAGGGTGACTGGATCTGCCTTCTGGTCAATACCGGCACCGAAAACGCGCCGCACAAGAACAAGTCGCTGATCGTTCTGCCGCTGGATACCCCCGGCATCACCGTGGGCAAGAAGCTCGACAAGGTGGGGTACAAGTCATCGGACACTGCGCTTTTGTTCTTTGACGATGTGCGCATTCCCCAGGCCAACCTGATCGGCGAAGAAGGCCGCGGGTTTCTCTACCAAATGCAGCAGTTCCAGGAGGAACGCCTGTTCGTCGTGGCCCGGTCCTGGCGGTTCCTGGACATCGCCATCAATGAGACCATCGAGTACCTTCGCCAGCGCAAGGCCTTTGGCAAGCCGCTTCTCGACAATCAGTATATCTACTTCAAGCTGGCCGAGATGCAGACCCAGGTCGAGGCGGTCCGCTCCCTGCTCTACCGCGCGCTCGAAGCGCATCTGGCCGGAGAGGACGTGACCAAGCTGGCGTCGATGGCCAAGTACATGATCGGCAGGTTGTCGATGGAGATACCGGTCGAGCTGACCCAGTTCTGGGGCGGCCAGGGCATCGTGAACGACAACTTCATCACGCGCGTCTACCGCGAGGCCCGCCAGACAGCCGTTGGCGGTGGTGCCAACGAGGTGATGTTGCAGGTGATTGCAAAGAAGATGGGTATCTTTCCGAAAGATTGAGCGCCCGAGGACATGCGCGCCCCGTTGAACGTTCTCGGGGCCCCGCATGTCGGTACGGTTGTCAGCAAAAATTTCCTACAGGGGACAGTATAAAGAATGGATTTCAGCTTCACTCAAGAACATGAGCAGGTCCGCGACACCGTCAGACGCTTTGCCGCCGAAGAGATCATGCCGATTGCCCGCAAGCATGATGATGACGAGACGTTTCCCCGCGATATGTTCCGCAAATGGGGGGATCTCGGTCTGCTGGGCGTACGCTATCCGACGCAGGACGGCGGGTCGGGGATGGACAAGATTTCCGACTGCATCGTGCGTGAGGAACTGAGCTATGCCAGTCAGGGTTTTGCCTCCACCTGGTCGGCACATACACACCTAGGAATCTGGCCGATTTGGAAGGCGGGCACGCCCGAGCAAAAGGCGAAATATCTGCCCGGTGCCTTTGACGGCACCAAGGTTGGGGCCTTTGGTTTGTCGGAGCCGCGCGGCGGGTCCAACATTCGGTCGCTCAGCACCAAGGCCGAGAAGATCGACGGCGGCTGGCGGATTTCCGGGGCCAAGACCTATATCACGAACTCGCCCTATTCGGATTTCATGCTTCTGGCCGCGCGCACCTCTCCCGAGCTCAAGCCGCATGCGATCAGCTTGTTCATCGTCGACCTGCCGAACTCGGCGGTGGTTATCAACAAGCTCGACAAGGAAGGTATTCGTGCCTCGGAAACCGGGCTTATTCATATCGACGGACTGGAAGTTCCGGATGATGCCTTGCTCGGTCATCAGACCGGCACCTATCCGATCATTCTCGATTCCCTCTCCGAAAACCGGGTCGGGGTGGCGGCCAACGCGCTGGGCATGGCGCGTGCGGCACGGGACGCCTCGATTGCCTATGCTCGTGATCGTGAGATCGCCGGCAAGCCGTTGGGAACCTACCAGGCTATCGCGCACAAGATCGCCGATATGGAGGCCGAGATAGAGGCCGCGCGCTGGCTGGTCTACCACGGCGCCTGGCTGGTGGATCAGGGCAAGCTGACCGCGGCAATGGCCGCCAAGGTCAAGCTGGTCGCCTCGGAAACCGCTGTGCGCTGCTCCGAACAGGCGATCCGCATCTTTGGCGGCGCGGGCATCATGCGCGACTACCCGGTCGGGCGTATCCACCGCGACGCGCTGGTCTACGTCATCGGCGAGGGCACGTCGGAGGTTCAGAGGAACCTTATCGCACGCTCACTGGACCTATGACCGCGCAATCGCCTCCGTGGCCGAATAGCCGGGGTGGCCTTCGGGCCGGTCGGGAGGTCGGGCATACAGTAGAGGCTTAAAGCATTTGAGACGCAAACTGCCGGTGAAACTATACTAGAAACAGTTTTTCCTTTGGGAACGACACGCCAGATTGGGGGAGCCATGGCCGAGACCTTCCAGACACTTACCTACGAGATTCATGGACGCACAGGCGTCATCACTTTCACCCGTCCCGACGTTCGTCATGCGCTGGACATCGCCATGCGCGAAGAGATCGCCGCAATTCTGCCGCGGATCCGGGCGAACCGCGATTTGCGATCGCTGATCATAACCGGTAGCGGCGGGGCGTTCTGCGCCGGTGGCGATCTCAAGGCCCTGTCCGAAGAAGAACGCCCGGTCGATATGAACCGCGAGCGTATCGCCCTGCTGCACACCTGGTTCACCGAACTCAGCAATCTTGAGTTGCCGGTCATCGCAGCGGTAGACGGGCCCGCATTCGGGGCGGGGTTCAACCTGGCGCTGGCGTCGGACTTTGTGCTGGCCTCCACCCGCGCCCGGTTCTGCGCTGTATTCGGGCGCATCGGGCTGGTGCCGGACCTCGGTGGGTTCTTCCTGCTGCCGCGCATCGTCGGCCTGTCCCGCGCAAAAGAGCTGGTGATGACAGCCAGATCACTTGGTGCAGAAGAGGCCCGCGACCTCGGTATCGTGCTGGAGGTCCACGAGCCCGAAGCTCTGATGGAGGCCGCCTTTGCCTTCGCGCGCCGGTTCGATGATGCCTCGCGTCTGGCCGCCGGAATGTCCAAGGCAATTCTCAACCAATCGCTGCACACCGACCAACGGGCACTGGCCGATCAGGAGGCGATGGCGCAAACACTTTGCCTCGCCTCGGACTACCACAAGGAGGCGGTACAGCGCTTCATCGACAAGCAACCCCTGGCGTTCGACTGGGACCGCATGACAGCAAAGGACAAACCCGCGTGACACGCCCCCACGTCAGCGCGCGCGTCACCGTAAGAGACCAGACTCCGATGGGCGGGGTGCGTGAAGCTCCCGCTCATTTCCACCAGGTCGGGGATGCGGATGTCGCGCTAACGAATGCTCAACCCCGTCGTTTTCGGGCATTTCGGAATGGCCCTCGGGGCCGGCGGATGTCGCCCTCCGACACCCTCACGCATGCTGATCTACCCAGTTCGGGTCCTATCACGCGATTGGGCCGGTTTCGGCCTGAGTTGGGGCACCTGCGCTATGACGACAACATACGCGTACGTATGGTCCATCACGGCGACCCAATCCAGGTCGCGACCGCGCAAGACGACGACGCAAGCAAGGGAAGCGCCTAATCATGACCGCCTTCAAATCACTCGACGTTCTGTTTAATCCGGCCTCAATCGCAGTGGTCGGTGCCTCTTCGAATGAGATGAAACTGGGCGGACGCCCGATCGCCTACATGAAGAAGATGGGCTATCGCGGCACGATTTATCCGGTGAACCCAAAGTCGCGCGACGTGCAGGGCCTGCCCGCATATCCCAGCCTTTCGTCCATCGGCCAGCCCATTGACCTGGCCATCGTTGCCACACCCGCTGCGATGGTCGAGGACGCCATCCGCGAGGGGATCACCGCAGGCGTGCGCGCCTTTGTCGTATTCTCGTCCGGCTTTGCGGAATTGTCGGCGGAGGGCGGTGAGATTCAGACACGTCTGCGCGCGCTCTGCGACGCCGCCGGGGTCCTGCTGCTGGGCCCCAATTGCCTCGGCGCCATAAACGTTCGCAATCGTGTCATCGCCTCCTTCACGACCGCGATGGAGGACCACGATCTGATTGAAGGCGGATTTGCCTTTGTCTCGCAGAGCGGTGCGCTGGGTGCCTACTGGCTCGACATGATGTTTCAGCGCGGCATCGGTGTTTCATCCTGGGTCGCGACCGGCAATGAGGCCGGGGTGACGGTTGCGGACGCCATCTATCATCTGGCCCGCGATCCCGATACCCGCGTGATCGGATGCTACATTGAGGATATCAAGGATGGCCCCGCCTTCCGCGAAGCCGCACGAACGGCAATCGCCGCCGGCAAGCCAATCCTGCTGATCAAGGCCGGGCGATCAGAGACCGGCGCGGCGGCAGCGGCCTCCCACACCGGCGCACTGGCGGGTGAGGACGCGCGCTATCAGGCGTTGTTCGACCAGATCGGTATCCTTCGGGTGAACTCTCTGCTCGAAATGGGTGACGTTGCGCGGCTGGTCCTGATGCAACCCGCACCGACCGGGCGCAACGTCGGCGTCATCAGCGTGTCCGGCGGTGCCGGTGTGTTGCTGGCGGACGAACTGGAGGACGCCGGGTTCACCGTGCCGCCCTTTGACGCAGAGACCTGCGAACGGGTCGACGCGGCGCTGCCTGACTACGTATCGGCCAACAATCCGCTGGATGTGACAGGCGGCGTGGCGGGCGACAGTTCGATCTTTGGGCGCGTTCTCGACGCGCTCGGCGCTGCGCCGCATCACGACTCCTTTGTGCTGTTCATCGGTCTGATGGGCTCCATCTCGGGCGATCTGTCGCAAAGCCTGGTGCGTGCATTTGCCAAGGCCGGCAAGCAGGTCGTTGTGGTCTGGATCGGTGCCCGACCCGATGTGGTGGCGGAGTTGGAACGCAACGGGCTGCCGGTCTATCCCGACATTCCCCAAGCCGTCGCCGCCATGACACAGGCGCGCGCCCTGGCCGAAGGACAGGGTCACGCTGACGCGCTTGCCGGAATTGAATGGCCGACACCCCTGCCCGGTCCGGAGGCCTGCGATGCACGTTCTGAGGTTCATGCGCAGGACTTCATACGCGCCCATTGTCATCTCAGGTTCCCGGCCCAAAAGCTCGTGCAATCGCCGGAAGACGCCCGCGCCGCGCTGGACACGCTGAAAGCACCGCTCGCGGTAAAGCTGCAAAGCGCGGACATGCTGCACAAGAGCGAGCACGGCGGTGTCAGGCTGGGTCTGACCTCTGCCGACGAGATCGCCGATGCGGTGCGCGAGATGATGGATATCGCCAAAGCCGGTTCGCTGCGACTGGACGGAATCCTGTTGCAAGAGATGACACCCGTGGCCCAGGAGCTGATCGTCGGCTTTCGACGGGATCCAGTCTTTGGCCCGCTGCTGCTGATCGGACGCGGCGGGGTCGAGGTCGAACTGCGGCCGGATCGCGCCATGGCCTATCTGCCGATGCCGGCGCAGGCAATCAGCGCAATGATCCACAACCTCGACAGTGCGCCGCTCTTCACCGGCTACCGGGGTGGCCCGACCGGCGACATCGCGACGCTGGCGCAAGAGCTGTCACGCCTCGGCGACGCCTTTGCCGCCGATGAAAGCATCGAGGAGATCGAAATCAATCCGCTTGCCCTGTCACGGGACGGCAGCTTTGTCGCTTTGGACGCGCTGTCATTGCATCGCCCTGTCGCGCAATCGGGACGGGCCGACGTCCAGAGCACGGCGGGTAGAAGCAAGGCCTCCGCAGAATGACGCTGAGACCATAATGCTCGATTGAGAATTGCGGCCACCGGGTATCGCCTGCAGGCCGAAGGGAGGAACAAGCTTTGACGATCGACACCGCATCCCCGTCCGACCCATTGCGCCGCGTCTTGCGCGCCTTGATCGCCGCAATCGCGCTGTCCACGGCGGCATTCTATTTCTACACGGCCTGGTATGGGACATATCCGGCGTTGATCCAGCGGTCCGTGCTGCTCGGCTCGGCGATCTGCCTTGTCTTCCTCGGTTTGGCCGAGCGTAGCCCTGCGACAGGTGCGAAACGCACGCTCTTGATCACCCTCGTCGCGGTGGGTGTGGCCGCCAGCGCGCTCACGGCTGGCTTTATCGTGGTGGATTTCCAGAACATTGCCGAAAGCGCCGGGTTTTATGGCCAGACAGAGGTCATTCTTGCGTCGATCATGGTGATCGCTTTGCTGATTGCGACCTGGTTCGCCTTTGGGGCTGCCCTGCCGCTTATCGCAATCGCGTTCATCCTCTATGCCTTGTTCGGACGCTCCATGCCCGACATCCTGTCCCATCGCGGGCTTAGCTGGAGCTCTCTGATGGCGGGCAACTACCTGACCACCAAGGGCGTGCTAGGCGTTCCGCTGGGTGCGGTGGCAGATGTGGTTCTTTACTTTCTGGTCTTCTCATCCTTTCTGGCTGCAACCGGCGCGTCAGATACCTTTGTGCGGCTGTCGCAGTTGCTGGTCGGGCGCATGCGCGGCGGCCCGGCCAAGATCGCCGTGGTCGGCAGCGGGCTGCTCGGCAGTGTTTCGGGTTCAGCCGTCGCCAACGTCGCCGCAAGCGGTACCTTCACCATCCCAATGATGAAACGCGTGGGCTATTCGCCACATTTTTCCGGCGCGGTTGAGGCCGTCGCATCCTCAGGCAGTCAGATCATGCCGCCAGTCATGGGCGCGGCGGTCTTCATCATGGCTGACATGTTGCAGGTCGGCTACAGCACCATAATCATGGCCGCGTTTTTCCCGGCGCTGATCTATTACACCAACCTCTTTTTCGTCGTCGATCTGGAAGCTGCCAAGCTCGAACTGCGTGGCCTCGACGATTTCGAAAAGGGCCAGACGGTCCAGTTGCTAAAGGACTCGATCTTTTTGCTCGTGCCGCTCGGTATCCTGTTCGGCATGGTGCTCATGCAGTATTCGCCACGCTATGCGGCCATTGTCAGCCTCGCCGTGCTGCTGTTGATGAACATGGTGAACCCAAGGCACCGGCTGGGCCCGCGTGCCCTGATGAACGCCATGGTTGACGGGATGCGAAGCGTCGCGCCCATCACTGTCGCCGTCGCGGTGGCGGGCATCATCGTCGGTGTCGTCGAAGTCACCGGGCTGGGTCTGAACCTGACCACGATCATGACCGCCGCGGCCGAAAACTCCCTGCTTCTACTGTTGATCCTGACCATGGTCAGCTCAATCATCCTCGGCATGGGATTGCCCACCGTCGCCTGCTACATCATCCTCGCCCTGATCATTGCGCCGGTGATGGTGCGTCTGGGCGTGCCTCCGATCGCGGCGCATATGTTCGTGTTCTATTTCGGCACGCTGTCGGCAATTACGCCGCCGGTCGCGCTCGGCTCGTTCACCGCCGCCGGGATTGCCGGGTCCGCGCCGCTGCAAACATCGTTCACATCGCTGCGCATCGCCCTACCCGCCTTCCTGATGCCCTACCTCTTTGTCTTCCAGCCCGGCCTTCTGTTCCAGGGGGACGTCACTGCCTTGTTGGTCCCGCTGGTCAATTCGGGTCTGGCCGTCCTGGGCCTGTCTGCCGCCACGGTCGGATATTTCCGCGGGAGAATCGGGCTGCTGCGTCGGGCGATGTTCCTGATTGGTGCCTTGATGGCCTTTGCGCCGGATCACCTCACCGACATCGCCGGGGCGTTGCTGATCGCAGCAGCCATAGCCATCGGCGAATTGTCCCGCAGCAAGGGCGAAACAGTCACGGCGCGCGGCTCTGCGCGCCAATAGAAACGATCCCGAAGTGAGACCAAGAGGAGATGAAAATGGTTTCTTTAAGCATCAAGACGACCTTGCGGGGGGGGCTTCTGGGCCTGGCCGCCGCGACCATGACCAGCGCCGCCGCACTGGCAGCTGACCTGCAGGAATTGGGCTTCGCGACCTCGTCGAGCGGTGGCACTGGCTACATGTACGCCGTCGCCGTGGCCACGGTGGCCAACGAAGGCAGCGAGACCATAAAGATCACCCCGTTCCCCAGCGCCGGCGTGATCGAGAACGACCGCCTGCTGCGCAACGACGAGGCTCAGTTGATCCTGCACACCGGCGGTCAGGCCTACAGCTCGTACCGCGGCGAAGGCAAGTACCCGGAACCTTTCAAGGATCTGCGCGCCATCATGCCGATCTACGCATCGCTGGTCCAGATGATCGTGATGGGCGACAGTGACACGCAGGACCCTGGCGACCTGACCGGCAAGCGCGTCGGTCTGGGCGAGCCGGGCTCATCGGCGAATACCTACGTGCGCCAGGTTCTTACAGCCGAGAACATCAATGATGGCGACTATGAGGGTCGTCCCAACAGCCTGACCGAACAGGTTGCCGGATTGAGAGACGGCAATCTCGACGCGCTGACGACCGTGATGGGCGTTGGCGCTCCTGCGCTTCAGGATCTGGCGACCAGCCGCGATGTGCGCTGGCTTTCCGTCGTTCCGGACACGTTGAAAGCGGTAATCGAAATGAACCCGAGCGGCGCAGTGGTGCCCGTGACGATCCCTGCGAACACCTACCCCAAGCAGACCGACGCCGTGAATACCTTTGGTGTGCCGATCTGGATCATGGCCCGCGCCGACCTGCCCGAGGCGGCTGTGTCCGAAATCGTGACGCGGTTCCTGTCGAACATGGATCGCGCACGTGAGGTTCATCCGGTGGTCGATGGCACGACAAAGGATTTCGTAGCGGGTGCGACCCCGCCAGTGCCGTGGCATCCCGCAGCTGAAGCAGCCCTCGGTGAGATGGGTTTCGAAACCACGTCCTTTACCGAGTGACGTTTAGTGCGGGCAACGCCGTTGCCCGCACCGCTCATTCTATCTTGATTACCGCTGTAACGCGCCGAGCCGTTTCGCGGCAGTGCTCAACTTTGCCCGTCAGTAGGACTTGGGCATTCCAAGCGCCTTCTCGGCCACATAGGACAAGATCAGCTCTTCGCTGACCGGCGCGATGAAGTTCAGAACGCTTTCGCGAAAATACCTTTCCACGTGGTATTCCTGAGCAAAGCCAAACCCACCATGCGTACGCACGGCCCGGAATGCAGCCTCGTAGGCTGCCGATCCAGCGAGGTTGCGCGCGGTATTCGCCTCCAGCCCGCATGGGCGGCCTTGATCGTAGAGTGTGGCCGCCTTGTAGGTCATCAATTCAGCCGCCTGAAGACGCATCCAAACAGAGGCCAGCGGATGCTGGATCGACTGGTTCTGACCGATCGGACGGCCAAAGACGACACGTTCGCGCGCATAGGCCGCCGCCTTTTCCAGAACATGCATGCCAAAGCCGACCGCAGCCGCGGCGACGATGATCCGTTCGGCGTTCAGCCCGTGCAGCAGGACCTTGAACCCTTCGCCCTCGGCACCGATGCGGTCTTCTTCCGATACTTCCAAACCGTCGATAAAAATGGCGTTGGAATCAACAGCCTTGCGGCCCATCTTGGCGATCTCATGGACGTCGATCTTGCTGCGGTCGAAGTCGGTGTAGAACACCGACATACCGTCGGTCGGGCGCTTGCACTCCTCGATCGGCGTAGTGCGTGTGACCAGCAGGATGTGATCCGCACGCTGTGCCGTGGAGGTCCAGACCTTGCGCCCGTTGACCACATATCCTCCACCTTCACGACGCCGCGCAAAGGTCGAGATATGCGTGGTATCAAGGCCGGCGTCCGGTTCGGTCACGCCAAAGCAGGAGCGATGCTCCCCCCGGATGAGAGGCGGCAACATCCGCGCCTTTTGTTCCTCCGTACCGAACCCGACGACCGGTTGCAGCCCAAAGATATTGATATGCACGGACGAACTGGCCGCCGCGCCGTAGCGGCCGATCTCCTGCATGACCAGCGAAGCCTCGGTGATGCCGAGACCCGAGCCGCCATATTTCTCGTCCATCGTGACGCCGTAGAAACCGCCCCGAGCGATCTCGGCTGCGAAGTCGTCCGGGAAGGTGCCGGTGCGTTCACGCTCCAGCCAATAGCTATCGTCAAAACGCGAGCAAACCTTGGCCACCGCGTCGCGGATGGCCCGTTGCTCTTCAGTCAAATCATAGTCCATGGTCTACGTCTCCTCCTGTCGTGATTGCCGTTCGTCCATGCCCTCGCCGACCGGCGGCGGGCTTGTTGCCAAGTGCGGGCGCCAGGTGTCGGGATCGCCGGTGGCGAGATCCCCGAACTGGCGCTCGGCGGCGAATACGTCGCTGCGGATCAGGACGCGATGCGCCATGACCGGACACCCCTTGGTATCGAGCAAGCGCGAGGCCACATGCGCGACCGGTTCGTTGAGCGAAATCTTGAGAAGCCGTGCCGCCGTGATGTCCGCGCGGATTATGGTGATCCTCTGATCGCCTGACAGGCCCGACAATCCTGTATGGTCGCGCAACAACTGGGAATAGAGCCGCACCTCATCTGCCCCTTCGGGTAGCATGTCGAAATGGCGTTGAGGCAGCCATAGATCGATCAGGGAATAGGGCTGGGCGTTGGCATGGTGGCGCTTGCGCACGTGGACCAGGGGCGTATCCATCCCGCTCAAGTCGCAACCAAGGTCCGGAAGCTCTGCACAGGGCGCGCGCGACAGAATTTCGATCCGCACCTCACGGCCAAGTGTCAGCGGGTCATAGACCGACGCCCGATGAACCATTCGTTCGGCAGCGGCGGTGACAAAGGTGCCCCGCCCGCGCGCGCTGTCGATCAGCCCCTCGTCCCGCAGCACGCCCAGCGCTTTGCGCACCGTATCGCGCGCCATGCCGTATTCGTCCTGCAGGTCGGGCAGGATGGGCACCTGACTATGGGCGGGCCATTGGCCGCGGCGGATCTTTTCCCGAAAAAGACTCACGAGCTTTAGATACAGGGGCATGCCGTCGCGCTGCCGCAGCGGATCGGCGTCCGGATTGTCCTTCGCGCCGGTGGCGCTCTTGGACCGCGCGGCGGTCAAGACCGGTCCCTGTCCCCAGAGCCGCGCCCTGTTTCCGCCTGCTGGTCCTCGGCGGACGGCGTTCCTGCGTTGTCCGGTTGCGCAAGAACACCAGCTTTGATCAATTGCGCCACCTTATCAGTCCCAAAGCCGAACTCTTCCAGAATCTGGGCGCCCTGCGCGCCGAGCGCCGGTGCTGCCTTGTCGGGGCCGGTTTCGACGCCGCGCATCGTATAAGGGCTGCGGACACGGCGCATCGGCCCTTGCTGGGGATGGTCATAATCCTCGATCAACCCGACCGCGCTGATATGCGGGTCATCGGGCAGATCCTCCATCGCCACCACCGGAGCATTGGGAATGTCGAGGGAATCAAACAGGGTCTGCCATTCCGCCGTGGTCCGCTGGGGCAGGATCTGCGTGACCGTGATTTCATAAAGCTCGGGGAAGTGTCGCTGCGCGGTAATAGCGTCCGTCATCATCGGACCGTCCACGACCTCATCGAAACCGACTGCCCGCAAGAAACGCTGCCATTGGTCAAATTTGTAAATCCCGTGGGCGATAAAGCCATCGCTGGTCGGCGCAGGCTTGCGGAAGGGACTCATCACACGGGCATAGCCAAAGTCGCCCTCCGGCGGGCGATAGGCCGCGCCGCCGAAATGCTGGCTCAACATCACGGAGGCCATGGTTTCGAACATCGGCGTCTCGATATAGCAGCCCTCGCCGGTGGCGCGCTGACGATAGAGGCCGGCCAGCATCGCCTGACCCAGGGCCAGCCCGGTGATCTTGTCCGCAGCCACCATCGGCACAAAGGCCGGGGCACCGGCGTTGCGCCCATTGGCCTCTGCCAGTCCCGAGCGAGCCTGGATCAGGTCGTCAAAAGCCGGCAGGTCGGCATAGGGTCCGGCCTGCCCGAACCCGATCGCCGCACAATAGACGATGCGCGGATTGACTTCGCGTACGGCGTCATAACCAAGACCCAGCCGCTCAATCGCGGGGACCCGCATGTTGTGGACAACAAGGTCCGCCTTACTCAACATTTCCAGCAGGACCGCACGCCCTTCGCTGGACTTGAGGTCGAGGGCGATGCTGCGTTTGTTGCGGTTCACCGCCATCCACTGGGAGGTCATGCCCGGTTTGCGCGAGACCCCGAGCCGCCGGTAGTAGTCGCCATCCGGGGCCTCTACCTTGATGACATCCGCACCGAAGTCACCCAGGAATTGGGCCGCATAGGGCGCGAGAAGAATATGGCCCAGTTCCACGACACGCACGCCGTCGAGCATATTGAACATGATATCTCCCCCAACATATTTGCCGCCATCGGCGCAACAAAAACTAATAGTATAGTTTACCAGATTTTACACACATAAACCGTTGACACGCAAGAGGGTCTCGCTAGGCTTGGCGACGAGGCGAGATGGTCCTGACGTGCGTTCGGTCGAAGAATCAGAGCGCGTGTCATGAGCTTGGACCGCCGCCAGGGGGGATTTATGATGCGAACGAAGCCTCGGGATGAGGCCGCGCCTGCTAGCCGGACAATGATGGCGATTTCACGCAGTCTGGCCAGATTGGAAACGGTGCTGGCAGCATTGGCTAGCATATCCATGGCAGCGATCATGATGATCATCGTGGTGGACGTCGCGATGCGCTACATCTTGTCGAGCCCGCTGGGCTGGTCCTATGACCTGATCGGTCTCTACCTCATGGTGGCCATGTTCTTTCTGATCCTGCCCGACACGTTGCACCACCACGGTCACGTAGCCATCGACCTGTTCCGCAGCGCGCTGCCGCGGCGGGTAAGGCATCTGGGGCTCACCATCGGCTATGCGGCCGGTACCCTGGTGATGGCGCTGATCGGAATCGAGGCCTGGGGTCGTTTCCACAGCGCTTTTGCGGCCCAGGACCGGATTGCAGCGCTCGTCCCATGGCTGACCTGGCCCGCCTATCTGATTGTAACGATTGGCACTGCGGTGCTGACACTGCGGCTGATATATCGCGCGGTCGGGCACGGGCTTTCGATCTTTTCGCAACATGATCTGGTCGAAATGCCGCCACTTCCCGAAACTTCGAAACCCGCAAAGGGGGCCGCCCTGTGACCGTGGTTCTGGTTATCGCGCTTCTGCTTGCGCTGCTCGTGATCGGCCTGCCCGTCGCGCTTTCGATGGCAATCTCGGGTTCGCTGGGGCTGTATATGTTCGGCGGGATGACGGTGCTGGCCGGTATCCTCAAGACCACCCCGCTGAGCACAGCGAATTCCTATGAAATCGTAACCATCCCGATGTTCATCCTGATGGCCGAGTTCGTGATCATTTCAGGTGTCGCCCAGGATCTGTTTCGCGCGGCCTCCATCTGGGTCGGCCGGTTGCGCGGCGGCCTGGCGATGGCGACGGCTGTCGCCGGGGCCGGCTTTGGGGCGATTTCCGGATCGAGCACGGCAGCGGCGGCGACGCTCGCCTCGACCTCCATTCCAGCAATGATCGACGAAGGCTATGACCCCAAACTGGCGAGCGGGGTTGTCGCGATCTCGGGCACGCTTGCGATGCTGATTCCACCCTCCGTGGCACTTATCCTCTATGGTATCATCGCCGATGTTTCGGTCGGACAGCTGCTGGTGGCGGGGGTGATTCCGGGGTTGCTGGTGACAGTCACCATCATGGCCACGGTCGCCGTGTTGGTTCGCATCGATCCCTCCGCAGCCCCGACCGGCACATCCTACACTTTTCGGGAGAAGGTCGCGTCGCTTTCGCGCGTCGGTCCTATGCTGGTTCTCTTCATGGCCGTCACGGGGACCATTTATACCGGAATCGCCACGCCCACCGAAGCCTCGGGCATCGGAGCCTTTGGCGCGATGCTTTTGGCTCTGCGCGAGCGCAAGTTGAACCTAGGTGCGGCCTGGGGATGCCTGAGACGCGCGGCGCAGACCACCTGCATGATCCTTTTCGTGATCCTGGGTGCTCATATCTTTGGCTATTTCTTTACGTTGACGCGCGTCACCAACGACCTGACCCAATGGATCGGCGGGCTCGGCATGTCGCCCATGGCGGTGATGGCGGTGATTCTGTTGATCTACATCTTTCTGGGCGCCTTCATGGACCAGATCGCCATCCTCATTCTGACCGTACCGGTAATCCTGCCACTGGTGCTGACACTGGGGTTCGATCCGGTTTGGTTCGGGGTGATCGTGGTGGTGACAGCCGAGGTCGGCATGGTGACACCGCCGCTGGGGATGAACGTCTTTGTTGTGGCCCGATATACCCGACGACCGTTGGGCGAAATCTTCCGCGGCACCTTCCCCCACGTATTGGCCCACCTCGTTGTGATTGCGCTGCTGACCATTTTTCCCGCGTTGGTGCTTTGGCTGCCTTCGACGATGAATTAATCCGTCCCGACCTTGCGCGGGGCCTTAACACAAGAAACCAGGAGGAGAATTCAGACATGAAAGAGACATCCGTAAAAACGCGTGCACCCCTTCGGGTTGCTGGTCGGGCTCTGGCCCTTGCCGCTTTGCCGCTGGCCGTGCAACCCGTCGCCGCACAAGAGATCGAACTGCGGGCCGCAGACAGTCTGCCCACCGGCCACTACATCGCGAAGGCCCTCATCGAACCGTTCATGGAGCGTGTGAGCGAGCGAACCGGAAAGACGGAGTTCGCATATTTCCCCGCCCAGCAGCTTGGCAAAGCCAAGGATCTGCTCTCGCTCACGCAGACGGGCGTCACCGATATCGGCTATGTCGGGCCCTCCTACGTCAGTGACAAGATGCCCCTGTCGGCTGTCGGACAGCTGCCGGAAAGCTTTACGACCTCCTGCGAAGGAACGATGGCCTATTGGGAGATCGCCAAGCCGGGCGGTGCGCTCGACGAGGCGGAGTTCGCCCCGAACGGCGTTCGCATGCTCATGGTCATGGTGTTGCCACCCTACAACCTGATGACCTCAAGCCGCGAGATTACGGGTCTGGAAAGCATGAAGGGTCTGAAAATCCGCAGCACCGGCGGTGCGCTTGACCTGACCGTGCAGAAGCTCGGAGGCGTGCCAGTTCAAATGCCCGCACCCGAAGTGCGCGAAGCCCTCTCGCGCGGAACGATCGACGCCGGGCTCTTTCCCTATCCCAGCGTCACGCCCTACGGCATGGAAGCCTATCTCGACTGGGGGACGCAGGATGTAAACTTCGGCTCTTTCGTTGCAACCTATGTGATTAGCACAGAGGCTTGGGACAAACTGCCCGAGGACGTCCAACAGGCGATGACCGAAATTGGCGAAACCCTGACCCAGGAAGGCTGCGAAACCGCGGATGCCCAGAACATCGAGGTAAAGCAGCAGATCGCGGACGCCGGTGTGACCTATGTGGACCTGCCCGCAGAGGATACCGAGACGCTGGCCGAAATCCTCGGCACCGTTGGGGCCGAATGGGCGGAGCAGCTTGACGCACAAGGTAAAAGCGGCACCGATATTCTGGAAGCTTTCCGGGCCGCACTCGAAAAATAACGGACAGCGGTGAGGGGGACGCCGCGACGCCCCCCCCCTCACCTAAGCGAACGCGCTCGACAGGATGGCTAACGTCGTCCAGTCGGGCGCGTTTTTCGTTTCGTCGTATTGTTGGCTGATAGGCGTGCGGGACCGGTTCGTTCGGGGCTGGGCAAAGCCCACCCTCAGCCAGCGCTCCGCTGTGAAAGTTCGACAGGTTGGGGCCGCGCAAACCCGTCGTGACATGGTCGCCAACGGGGCACGGCATGTCTAATGGGCTAGAGGTTAGCCGAAGGACGCAACACTGACAGGACCGGTGCGGCTTTTGCCCAGTTGCGCGACGATCTCTTCGCGCATGATTTTGACGATCTCCGCTTCACACCTCAGAATCACATCTGAGGGTGCCCCAACGCCAACTGCAAACAGGCGCGAGTCCAAATGGTTGGGGAAGGGCATCGATATCAGCCCCGTGCCTTTGACGAACTGGTCGGTCGAGCGGTAGTACCCTTTGGCACGGGTCTCTGCCATGGAGGCGAGGAACGCCTTGATATCCGCAGCAGGCGTACCCGGCTCCCGGTAGGCGTTAATTTTGTGGAGCAATCGACAAATCTCATCGTCGCTGAAACGACTCATCAAAACCCGCCCGACGCCAGAATTGAACAGCGGACGACGGGTGCCAAGCGATATGTGTTGGATCGGTGATCGCTTGGGCCGGATGACCTGAATATACTGTGCCTCATCGCCATTCTTCGTGGCGAGAACCACCACGTTCTTGGTGCGGACTGAAATGGCCTTGAGCAACTTTTGGATCGAGCCCTCGCCGAAAAGGTCCGGATTCATCCACGAGCCGAGCAGGGGCACCTGTTCGGTCGGAAAATAGCTCTTGCGCTTGGCATCATGAGCCAGGAATCCCAGTTTCACCAGGCTCTTCAACAGCGCCGAAGTGCTCGACTGCGGATAGCCCAGCTGTTTTGATATTTCGACCACAGTCAGTGGCCTACGCATCTCATCGAAGAAAACCAAAGTCTCACAGGTGCGCGCGACCGACTTCACGATCTTATCGTCGTCCGCGCACCTCATTGACTGACGCAACTCCCCCATAGTCCCCGCTCCTCCCGTGCGATTATATGAACGCCATTCGAAAAATAATGACGAGGCACGCAACGTCTGTCAATGACCTAGAGGAAGCCAAGCACAGACACCGGGAGGATTCCGGGATTCTGGGGGAGTTCTCCTTACTTCTAGTCGGGATTTGGCCCGGCAGGGATGATGACAGCGTCGGCGGCCACTGCGGATTCGCCCTCGGCCCCGACGATCAGCGGGTTCACGTCGATAGATTCGAGTGCCGCACCATGATGCGCTGCGTAGGCGGACAGACGCGCCAAGGCGTTCGCCAAGGCGTCGATGTCGCGCTTTGGCGTTCCGCGGAATTCATCCAACAGCTTCCGGCCGCGAATCTCGTCGATCATGCGGCGCGCCTCGGCAGGTCCGAACGGCGCGACCCGAAAGGACACGTCCCCAAGCGCCTCGACCAGAACCCCGCCCAGGCCGAACATCACCACCGGGCCAAAGGCCGGATCCTGTGCGACACCCAGGATAGCCTCCAATCCGGGCGCAGCCTGCTCGGCCACGACGAGGCCTTCGATCCGCGCGTCAGGCATCTTTTCGGAGGCTAGCTGCAGAATCCGCGCGCCGGCGGAGCGCACCTCCTCCGCGGACCGCAGGTTCAGCGCGACGCCGCCGATATCGGATTTGTGCAGGATGTCTGGCGAGGCGATCTTCAGAACGACCGGATAGCCCATGTCCTCGGCAGCGGTGGCCGCATCCTCGGGGGTCTTGGCCAGGGTTTCCCGAACGATCCCGATTCCGGCCTCGGCCAGCAGAGCCTTTGCTTCGATCTCGTTCACCATGCCGTCTGGCAAGGGCGACAGCGAAGGCAGCTCCGGTATGGGATCGGATTCGCGCAGGCGCTCGAAGGAGCTTGCGAAGTATCGCAGCGCAGCCATTGCGCGCACGGCCCGTGTCGCTTCCTCGAACACGATAAAGCCCGAACGCTCATAGGCTGCCCGCCCTTCCGGTTCCGTCAGCGAACAGAACAGCATCGGGCGCCCTGGATATTTGTCGCGAATGCGCTCCAACCCGGTGCGGATCGCCTCGTTCAGGTCAGCGACCAGCCCGACCGTCGACATAAAGATGATCGCCCCGTCGATATCGCCGTCGCCAAACAACACATCCATGTTGGTTTCCAGCAGATCAATCTGGTTCACGAGCTGCGCGGTCACGTCCACAGGGTTGCGAACCCCGGCGAAGGGCAACACTTCCTTTAGCTTTTTCTGCGCATGATCTGGCAGCGCAGGCACCTCCAGCCCCCAATCCTCGGCCTCATCGGCCATCAGAACCCCGACGCCGCCCGATACTGTAACGAGGCCCAGCCGATCGCCCTGCATCAACGTGCTGCTACCGGAGCAAGCGTAGGTGACATCGAACATCTCGTCGACCGAACGGGCGCGATAAACGCCGTATTGACGAAACGCGGCGTCATAAACGGCGTCGGACCCGGCAAGGGAGGCCGTGTGCGATTGGGCGGCCTCGGCGCCGACTGCGCTGCGTCCGACCTTCATCATCACCACCGGCTTGGAATTCGCACGGGCGAGCTCCAGCGCTTCGACCAGGCGGTCGCGGTCTGTTGCACCTTCGAGATAGCCCATGATCACACGGGTATGTTCGTCCTGCGCGCAATAGGCCACCGCATCGGCGAAATCGACATCGCAGGAATTGCCCGTCGTCGCCCAGATGTTGACGCCCATGCCCCGCATTCGCACCAGACTCATGCAGTACGAGCCGAACGCCCCGCTTTGACTGACGATCGACACATCGCCCGACCGCGGCAGATGTTTCTCAACGCCGGGTGTAAATGTGGCGTAGAGGTTGTGACGGACGTTGGCGATGCCCAGGCAGTTCGGCCCAACCAGCCGCATGCCGCCTTCGCGCGCGATATCCACCATCCGGGCTTGTAGCGCCGCGCCTTCGTCATTCACCTCCGAGAAGCCCGAACTGAAGATCACCGCACCCCGCACGCCGCGCGCCGCGCAGTCCTCCACGGCCTTGACGGCCATGGGTGCTGGCAGGGCGATCACCGCCATGTCGGGGGCTTCCGGGACATCGGAAATCGAAGGATAAGCCGTCAGCCCCTGAACCTCCGCCGACTTCGGGTTGATGGGCAGGATCGAGCCTGCAAAGCCATGACGCTTGAGAAAATCAACTGGTCGCCCGCCGATACGTTTGGGATCGCTTGAAGCACCGATCACAGCAACCGATCGCGGCGCGAAAATGGCATCCATTCCGTCAATTCGCATTGGTATTCCCCTTAAACTTTCACTCAGTAAGATTTCGGAAGGCCGAGCGCATGCTCCGCGATAAACGACAGAACCAGCTGCGGCGTTACCGGGGCGATGCGGAACAGGATTGCTTCCCGCACGAGCCGCTCGACGTGATATTCCTTGGCATATCCAAAGCCGCCGAAGGTCAACTGCGCGGTCTGCGTCGCCTTGACCGCCGCTTCGCCCGCGAGATATTTGCCGGCGTTGGCTTCGTTTCCGCAGGGCTTGCCGGCGTCGTAGAGCGAGCCGGCGTTCATTGCCATCAAGTTCGCGGCCTCCAGTTCGGCCCAGCAGGCGGCAAGAGGATGCTGAACGCCCTGATTCTGACCGATTTTTCGTCCAAAGACGACCCGTTCGTTGGCGTAATCCGCAGCACGTCGCAGCGCGTTGCGCCCGATGCCCACCGCCTCGGCGGCGACGAGCACTCTTTCCGGGTTCAGACCATGCAGGATTTGACGAAACCCTTGCCCTTCCTCGCCGATCAGATCCTCCGCGGGGATCGGCAAGCCGTCGATGAAAAGTTCGTTTGAGTCGACGCATTTGCGACCCATCTTTTCGATCTCCCGCACGGTGACGAACGTGCGGTCGAGGTCGGTATAGAACAGGCTCAGCCCTTCAGTCGGCTTCTTGACGTCCTCGATGGGCGTCGTGCGTGCCAACAGCAGGATCTTGTCGGCCACCTGAGCGGTCGAGATCCAGACCTTTTGGCCATGTACGACATAGCGGTCGCCCTGGCGCACCGCACGGGTCTTCAGCTTGGTCGTGTCGAGGCCCGTGGTCGGTTCGGTCACGCCGAAACAGGCGCGCTGTTCGCCGGCCACCAGGGGCGGGAGGTACTTTTTCTTCTGCTCCGGGGTGCCGAATTTGACCACCGGATTCAGCCCGAAGATGTTCATGTGCACCGCCGAGGCCGCGCTGTTGCCACCGCCTGATTCCGCGATGGCCTGCATCATGATCGCCGCCTCGACGATCCCCAGACCGGCGCCGCCGTATTCCTCGGGAATGGCGATACCCAGCCAACCGTTTTTGGCCAGTTTTTGGTGCAGCTCATGCGGGAAACCGCCTTCGCGGTCGCGATTATGCCAGAATTCGTCGTCGAACTCTTCGCAAATGCGCAGGATCGAATCCCGGATTTCCTGCTGATCGGATGTCATCTGATAAGTCATATATTTCTCCCAGTACCTAGTCTCGCAAGCCCGCTCAGCGGCCCGGCTCGCCGATTGTTCCATTCTTGACCATGTCGTCGACCTGCTCATCGTTGAAGCCAAGCTCAGTCAACACAGTGCGGCTGTCCGCACCCAATTCGCCACGACCGAGCCAGCGCAGGCGTCCGGGCGTCTTGTCGAGCTTTGGAACCGGACCGACGACCTTGGTGTCATCGCCTTCGACCCCTACGATGTTGCCCCGAGCCGCGATATGCGGATCGGCGAGGATATCATCGACGTCATAGATCATCGCCGCGACGGCATCGTGGGCGTGAAAGATGTCGAGGGCCTCCTGCGCGTCATGCTGCGCGACGAACGCCTCGACCCGTTTCACGATATCGTCCATGTGCTCGGCGAACCCTTCCAAGGTCTGGAACTGTGGTTCGGCCGCCCAGTCCGCGCCGCCTGCCGCTTCGAGAAGCCGCCGCCCGGTGGCCGCGCTTCCCGCCGTGATGGTGATCCATTTTCCATCCTTGGCGCGGAAGACCCCTGCCGGAGCGTAGGAATTGGGGGCCTGAAGCCCGTTACGGTCGACCGGCATACCTGCGCCGGTTCGGGTCGGCACGTGATAGTCGATCAACCGCAGAAGTGGTTCGAATATCGCCAGATCCACCACTTGCCCACGCGAACTGCCGCTGCGTACCGCGTGCAGCGCCATCATCGCACCGTAAGCGCCCATCAGACCGGTCGTGGAATCCGCTGCGGGAAAGCCGGGATGCATCGGCGCGTTGTCGGCAAACCCGGTGATATGGGCCAGGCCGCTCATGGCCTCGCCTGCGCGGCCAAACCCCGGCCAGGACGAACGCGGCCCGGTCTGCCCGTAGCCCGAGATCCGCACAATCACCAGATCAGGGTTCCATTCGTGCAGGATCTCCGGGCCCAGACCTGCCCGCTCTAGCACGCCGGGGCGAAAATTCTCGATCAGGATCTGCGCGTCCTCGACCAAGCGGCGCAGAACTTTGCGCCCTTCCTCGGATTTCCAGTCCAGCGCGACCAGCCGCTTGTTGCGCGCCAGTGTTTTCCACCAGACGCCCACACCGTCCTTGGCGCGCCCGCTGAGAACCCGCAGCATGTCGCCCTGCCCCGGTCGTTCGATCTTGATCACATCGGCGCCGAAATCCGAAAGCAGTGCGCCGCACATCGGTGCGGCGATCACATGCCCCATTTCAATAACCCTGATATCGCTTAGCGGCCCGTCATTCGTGATCACGCAGTAGTCTCCTCGGTTGCCATTTTTCGCACGTCAAGTCCGATTTTCCGGACTCCGTGCCCCTAACCTGCTCGCAAGCGAATTGCATTGCGAGCATAATCTAATGATCGTTAGAACGCCGGGGCAAGCGTTGAAAATTTCATTTGACGGAGAAAAGAGATGGCGAATTCAAACGCGAATCAACCTGGTGATGGGCGACCGTCACGGGCCGAAGCCTTGGATGTCCTATTCAACCCACGTTCAATCGCGGTGGTCGGGGCCTCCCGGACCAAGGGCAAGCTTGGGCAAGCGGTGCTCGCCCTGCTCAAGAAGAACGGCTACGGCGGCAAGATCATTCCGGTGAACCCCTCGGGCGGCGAAATCGAAGGGCTACAGGCCGTGCGCAGTCTCGACGAGATCGAGGGCGCGGTCGACGTGGTGGTTCTTGCAACCCCCGTCGGTATTGCCCTTGACGCTCTGGAGGCTTGCAAGGCGCTGGACGTGAAAATGGTGGTTGGCGTGACCTCCGGTTTTTCAGAAGCCGGTGACGACGGACACGAGAACGAGGCGCGCCTGCGTCGGATCATGCATGACGCACCCTTTTATCTGATCGGGCCGAACTGCGAAGGGGTCGTGAAGCCTTCGGCTGATCTTCAGTTGACCTTCAGCCCGATGTTCGACGGTCTTCGTCCGGGCCCGGTTGCCATGATTTCCCAGTCCGGGGCGCTCGCGGGCCTTATGGCCCTGCGTCTCGGCGAACGTGGCGTGGGCATCAACGCCATCGTCTCCAGCGGCAACGAAACCGATCTGACGGCCGCCGACCTGCTGGACTATCTCGGCAATGACCCTGAGACCCGCGTCGTTCTCTGCTATGTCGAAGAACTGCGCGAAGGCCGCCGTTTCGTCGAAGCCGCGCGCCGTCTGACCGACGCCGGGAAGCATGTCGTCGCCGTCAAGGGCGGGCGCAGCCGCGCCGGGTCGCGCGCGGTCCAGTCGCACACTGGCGCGATGGCCGGGGATGACCGGGTGATCAGCGCGATCTTCCGCGAAACCGGCGTCATACGTGCACGGGAATCCGTGGCCGCGGTCGATGCGGTGACGGCCCTTGCCGCGGGGCGAAAGCCTGCGGGTAAAAGGGTCGGCATCATTTCGGTTACCGGCGGGCTTGGCGTCGAGATGACCGACCTTGCCGAGAGCGCGGGCTTTGAGGTCCCGGTGCTGGCAGAGACGACGCAGACGGCGCTGTCGCAATATGTTCCGTTTTACGGTTCAGTGACGAATCCGGTCGATCTGACCGGCGTAGTTCTGGCGAATCCGACCTACGTGGGCCGCTGCCTTGAGGCTGTCGCCGCCGATCCCGGTGTGGATATCGCAATCGCAATCGTCACATTTGTGCCGGATCAACTGTTCATCGAGGCGCTCGCAGAAGCCTATGAGAAAACCGACAAGCCGGTCCTGATCATCTGGACGGGTTCGGCGCGCAGCGATGCTTCGGACGAAGCGTTCCGGGAGCGCGCTGTCCCCGTCTACGATTCGCCAGCACGGGCTGCCTCGGGCCTTGCTGCACTGATGGCCATGCAGGGAGAAGTGGCATGACCCCAAGAGAGACACTGGAGCACTGGCAGAAAAACGGGCGCAAGGTCGTCCACGAAGCCGACGCCAAGGACCTCATCCAGCAGATCGGGATCCCCGTGCCGGATCGCGATCCCGCCAAGGGGCGCTGTGTGGCCAAGCTGTGCCATGACGACTATCCGCACAAATCCGATCATGGCCTCGTCCGCCTGGGCCTTTCACCCGAAGCGGCCAAAGTCGCGACGGACGAGATGGCGCAACGCTATCCGGGAGGCACGGCATTGATCGAGACCATGGAGGAAAACTCCGTGGCAGAATGGATCGTCGGCTGCAAACGCGACGACACCTTTGGTCCGATCGTCCTGGCCGGTCCCGGCGGGATCCTGGTGGAACTGATCGACGCCGCAGAAATCCGGCTGGCTCCGGCAGATCCACAGACGACAGAGGCAATGGTCAAGTCGGGGCCAGGGGCCAGGTTGCTGAGTGGATTGCGCGGCGCGGATCCGGCCGATAGCGGCGCGCTGGCAGACCTCATTTCACGCATATCTGTTTTCTTCGCCGAAAACGCCGATCTGATCTCGGAAATCGAAATCAATCCTGTGATGGTTCGCGCGGATGGCAAAGGATTGGTGGCCGCCGATGCCTTGATCGTTTTGGCGCCCGTCGCAGAAGAACAGGGGAGTTTAGCATGATACGTCAACCTTTCGGAGAACTGGCATTGGGTCAGACCGGCGTCTCGATCGGGCGCACGATGACTGAGACCGATGTGGTCAACTTCTGCATGCTGACGGGGAACTGGCTCGAGCTGCACTCCAACGTCGAACACGCCAAGGAGTCCCTGTACGGGCAGCGCCTTGTGCAGGGCAGCCTCGTCTTTTCGATCGTCAACGCGATGATCCCTTTCGATAGCTCGGTCCTCGCCGCTTTTTACGGCTGCGACAAGCTGCGGTTCCTGCGGCCCACCTTCATTGGCGACACACTCTGGGCGCGCGCAGAGATCGTCGATCTGAAGGATCACGACGATAATCACGGCGTGGTGACGAGCAAACTGGAAGCCGTCAATCAGCGTGACGAGACATCGATGCGGTGCGAATTCAGCCTGCTGATCCGCAAATCTCGGCTCGACCGACCGGGCGAGCCGCCCAAGGTCCGCGCGGCGCACGCAGAGAGCGAAGGAGCATAATCATGAGCATGAACTTTCTCACACCCGAACAAGAGATGTGGCGCACGACCGTCAACCGTTTCATCGACGAAGAGATCGGTCGCGACTACATCCGGAAATGCGACCAGAACCGCGAATATCCCTACGAGGCCTATGAAAAGGTCGCCAAGGAAGGCTGGCTCGGCATCCTCTTTTCCGAGGAAAGCGGCGGCCTCGGCGGTGACATCGTGGATTACGCGCTGATGTGCGAGGGGCTGGCGAAATACGGCTTTGACTTCTCCACCGGGCTGATGGTGGCTACATTCACCGCGATGAACGTCGAGAAGTTCGGCACGCCGGAGCAGAAAGAGCGCTATATCAAGCCGTTCCTCGATGGCGATATCCGGTTCTCGATCTCGATTTCCGAGCCGGGTGCAGGGTCCGACGCGGCCTCCACCACGACCCGCGCACGGCGCGACGGCAACGGCTGGGTGGTCAAGGGGCAAAAGCTCTGGTGTTCCGGCGCTGCGGCGGACAATGCGATTCTGGCCATGCTGACCCGCACCGACCCCGATGCCCCCAAGCACAAGGGCCTGTCGGTATTCCTGATCCCCAACGACACCGAGGGTCTCGACATCCGCAAGCTGCCGACTCTGGCACGGCGCGCAACGGGCACCACCGAGATCTTTGTCGATGACGTGAAACTGCCCGCCGATGCCCTTCTGGGGCCTGAAAACGGCGGCTGGAAGATCATCACCGACCACCTGGAGCTGGAGCGTGTCGCGGTCGCCGCCGCATATGTCGGCAATGCCCAGACCGCCGTGGATGATGCGCTGCGTTACGCGCACGAACGGATCCAGTTCGACAAGCCGATCTTCGACTTTCAGGTGATCCGCCATATGCTCGCCGATATGCAGACCCAGGTCGACGCGGCGCGTCTGCTGGTCTATCGCGCGGCCAATCTGGCGGCGGCCAAGACGCCCTGCACGCGGGAAGTGGCGATGGCAAAGCTATTCGCCTCCGAGACGCTGCAAACCGTCACGCGCAACGGCATGCAGATCCTCGGCGGACATTCGATGTTGCCAGAGGCCGACATGGAACGTTATTTCCGCGAGGGGATGCAAAGCACTATTGGTGGCGGGACATCGCAGATACAACGCACCCTAATCGCCAAGACCATGCGCCCGAATTAACCTCGGGTTTGCAAGGGTATGACTGGATGCCAAGGAGAATGAGCATATGAAGAACGGACGCGATCCGGTGATTGTCGGCCTTGCCGATGCGCCCATCGAGGACGGTAAATTCGTCACGAAGGCTTCGGTACTGGGCCACGCCGCCCTAGTGGCAAAGGCCGCCGTCGAAGAGGCGGGCCTCAAGCTGAGCGATGTGGATGGTCTTTTGACCGCAGGCATGTGGGGCGTGCCGGGTCCCGGCCAGCTGCCCACGGTGACGTTGGGCGAATATCTTAACATCATGCCGACGTTTGTCGATGGCACCAATATCGGCGGCTCGGCCTTTGAGGCGCATGTCGCCCATGCGGCCATGGCGCTGCGCGAGGGGTATTGCGAGGTCGCACTGATTGTCTACAGCTCGGACCAGAAATCGCTGCGCAGTCGGAACCTGGGCGGTCGCCCTTCGGTCCTGTCGATGCAGCACGAGACACCCTACGGGATGCCGACGCCGGTAGGCGGCTACGCGATGGCCGCACAGCGTCACATGCACGAATACGGCAGCACCTCGGAGAACTTGGCCGAAATCGCCGTCGCGACGCGGAAATGGGCGCAACTGAATCCTGCCGCAACGCGGCGCGATCCGCTCACCGTCGATGATGTCATGTCCAGCATGATGATTTCCGAACCTCTGCACCTGCTCGATTGCTGCCTTGTCACGGACGGCGCAGGTGCCATCGTGATGACCACCGCCGAGCGCGCCAAGGACCTCAAGACCAAACCTATCGCGGTCAAGGGCTACGGCGAAGCGCATACCCATTGGGCCGTCGGAGAAATGCCGGACCTCGCCCGTCTGCTTCCTGCGCAGAAGGCCGGCGAAAACGCTATGAAAATGGCCGGAGTGACCCATTCCGACATTGACGTGGTCGAGGTCTACGACAGTTTCACCATCACCGTCCTGCTGACGCTCGAAGCGCTGGGCTTTTGCAAGATCGGCGAGGGAGGCGACTTTGTCTCGGGCCAACGAACGGCGCCCGGCGGCGCCTTCCCGATGAATACCAATGGCGGTGGCCTGTCCGCGCTGCATCCTGGCATGTACGGGATGTTCCTGCTGATCGAGGCCAGTCGACAGCTTCGTGGGGACTGTGGCGACCGGCAGGTCGCGGGTGCCGAAACCGCGCTGGTGCATGGCACGGGGGGCACGCTGTCCTCTGGCGCGACCGTGATTTTGCAGAAGGACTGAGCCGATGAGCACTGAAAAACCGCTTCCGGTGATCGACCACGACAGCGCGCCCTATTGGGAGGCCGCGCGTGAGGGCCGCCTCGACATTCCGCTTTGCGGCGATTGTGGCAAGCATCACTTCTATCCGCGTGCGATCTGCCCGCACTGTCATTCCGACAATCTGAAGTTCGACACGGTCAGCGGGCGTGGTGAGGTGCATACCTTCACCATCGCGCGACGCCCGGCGGGCCCGGCCTTTGCCGATGACGTGCCCTACGTCGTTGCCTTGATCGAGCTGGAAGAAGGCCCACGGATGATGAGCCGGGTTCAGACCGACGATCCCGAGTCCGTGCGCATCGGTGCCAAGGTCGAGGTGACATTCGTGAAAGCCTCGGATGAGGTCACCTTCCCCTATTTCAGAATGACCTGAGACAACGACATCAGAGGGTCTCGAACCTCAACAAAAAGGGGCCGCCGCAGATGATCTGCGGCGGCCCTTTTCGTTTTACGGCGGTGAGGCGGCGTTGGCAAGTTATCCGTCGCTGAGG
>JGI24724J26744_10000091_pt1 | contig 77983 bp, 65 predicted proteins | sample Cruoilmetagenom7_FD_26744 | JGI IMG/M metagenome (IMG submission 26744) | reverse complement strand
CAGCGGGTTCTTCTGGCCCTGACGCAAGCCGGTGTCAGCCGCGAGGACAGCTACAAACTGGTGCAGCGCAACGCCATGAAGGTCTGGGAAGAAGGCGCGGATTTCAAGGAAGAGCTGTTGAAGGACGAGGATGTCCTGAAGGCACTGACCCCGGCGGAAATCGAAGAGAAATTCGACCTCGGGTATCACACCAAGCATGTCGACACGATCTTTGCGCGAGTCTTCCCCGAGGGTTGATCCCGCGAGGCCCCCGGTGGCCCAAGGCACGCCCCGCCGGGCGTGCCAAGGGCCGAGTAACCGCGTCGAAATTTGACATCCCTGCCCGCGCCAATCAGCCCCGCCTCAGCGCAGGCGAAACCGCATCAACCCCGCGTCGCTCAGCAGCCAATCGTTGCGCGGATGGCCAAGATATCCAATGACCTTGCGCGCCTGCGCCACGTCCTTCGCCTGACTGGTCACGACCATCGACATCTCGATATCGGTACCGAGATGGCTGGGGAACGCCGCCCATTCTCGCACGCCGGCGGCTGCGGCCACCGTCGACATCGGCGCGACGGCCAGATCACTGTGACCCGCAGCTGCCGACAGCAGCGGCTCACCCGTCGGCATGGGACGCAACCGATCCGCGAGCTTGTCGCGCAGGCCCAACAGTTCGAGCGCGCCAAGAAAGAGGTCGCCGCTGATGCTGCCGTCGGCATAGGCGATGGACTGCGCCGTTTCCAGCATGGCGACGACCGAGGTTTCATCATTCACCATGCCCGCAGGCGGCATGCCGCTGCGCGCCAGAGCCAGTGGGACCCGACCGAAGGGCGCATGCGTATCCGCATGTACCAGACCCGCCGCGATCAGATCGGCCACGTAGTCCGGCAACGTCATCGCGATGTCGACCGCTTCTCCGGCGGTCAAACGTCGGGCGATATCGCGGTTCATGTCAAAGTCCGTGCGCACGCGGACCGCCCGGTCCAGCGTGAATTCCTGCAACAGCGCGCCAAAGACACGTTGCACCGCAATAGGCGCGAGAACGCTGAGTTGTGCGACCAGGCATTTCTGGGTCATGGGGCACTCCGAGCCGTTAGAGGGCGTCGGGGTGAAGCATGCGCTACCCCATGACTCGTTACAACCCATAGGCGTGTAATACAGTTTCCTTTACCGTCATCAATTGTGATGTGCAAAGGCGGGGTTTCGTAAATCTATGACCTCGGGAGAAGTGGGGACCCGCAGAACAGAAAGGCCAGCATCGCGACCGAGACGGCGAACCGCTCCGGCCTCGCCCTGACCAAATACTCTGGGTCGAACGCGCCTCAGGCAGTGGCCACACTCCATCGACGCTCCTCCAATGGCAGCGCTTGCCTCAGCAATAACGACACACCCGGTCTCTCGGCAAACGGCGATTGCCCGCACTGGACTCGCACTACCCCGGCGCTTATTGCTGAGGGATGCCACTGCCCTGCCCCCTTTCCCTGCTGTTATCGCTGATCCTGTCTCCATCGCCCCGGACCGTCTGATAGATGTGGTCCCGCCTTTCGCCCGCGAACCGCGCGATCCTGTTCATGATTGGGGCGATCTTCTGTTTCTCCAGCATGGATGCCCTGGCCAAGGCGATCAGTATGCGCTCCAATCCCGCGATGGCGCTCTGGGCGCGCTACACCGGACAGATGGTGCTGGTAATGATCCTGGTGGCGCCACGCCTCAAGTCTGTGCTCAAAACGCATTACCCCCGTCTCCAATTTCTGCGCTCTGTCTTCCTGCTGGGCGCGACGGCTTCGTTCTTTACCGGCCTCAGCTTTCTCGGCCTGGCCGAGACGACGGCCATCATGGGCATCAACCCGGTGCTGATCACCCTGGGGGCCGCGCTGTTCCTGGGCGAAAAGCTTGGGATGCGACGCGTCATCGGCATCGCCGCAGGGCTGGTCGGCGCGATGATCATCATCCGGCCGGGCACCGATGCGATGTCCTGGGCGGCGATCTTTCCGTTGATGGCAGCGCTATCCTATTCGGGCTATTCATTGGCGACCCGGTTTGTCGGGGATCGCGAGGATCCCTGGACCTCGCTCTTTTACGCCGCCCTGCTCGGTTCGGTCGTGACCACGATTTTGGCCGTGCTCAACTGGCATCGGCCAGATGGCGTGACAATCATGTTGATGCTGGCGTTGTCAGGGGTGGGCACCTTGGGACAACTCCTGTTCATCCGTGCGTTCTCGTCCGGCGAAGCCGGAATGCTGGCGCCCTTCACCTATTGCGGATTGATTTTCGCAACGTTCTGGGGCGTGTTGATCTTTAACGAATTCCCAGATCGCTGGACCGTGGTTGGCGCGATTGTGGTCGTGGCCGCAGGAATCTATGTCTGGCACCGCGAGACCCGCAAGGCCCCGCGTCTGACCGAGGCCAAAGCCGGCAAGACGCATTAAACCGGACACTACGATGACACCGCAAGACCTCCCACGTTCGACCCGGCTCCAACACTACCTCGTCAACCTGATCCTCGGCGGGATGGTGCGGCTGGCGCTGGCCTTGCCCTACCGCATACGTGTGCCGATGATCGGATGGCTGGCCGCGCAGGTCGTGGCCCCGCTGGCCGGATGGCGCAAGCGGGTGCGCGACAACCTCGCCTACGCTTGGCCAGAGCTGCCGAAGCCAGAGGTCGAACGTCTGACCCGTGCGGTGCCCGACAACGCCGGGCGCACCCTGATCGAGACCTATTCGGCGGCCGAGTTCAAGACGCGCCTGGCCGACATCACCCCCGAAGGACCCGGCTGGGCCGCCATCGAAGAGGCCCGTGCCGAGGGGCGTCCGGTCTTTGTGATCTCGGGCCATTACGGCAATTACGACGCCGTCCGCGCCTTTGTCGCGATGCGCTACGGGCAGGTCGGGGGGCTCTACCGGCCGCTCAACAACCTCTATTTTAACCGACATTATGTGCGGGCCATCGCCTCCACCTCCGAACCTCTCTTTGAAAGGGGACGACGCGGGCTGGCCGAGATGATGAAGTTCGTGCGGCAAGGCAACATCATGGCGATGCTGGCGGATCAGCATTTCGGACATGGGGCGCCGCTGACCTTCTTTGGCAAAACCGCCTATACCGCGCTGTCGGTGCCGGAGATTGCGCTGAAATACGACGTCCTCATCGTGCCGTGCTACGGGGTGCGCCAGCCCGACGGGCTCTCTTTTCGCCTGCTGTTCGAAGCGCCTATCCCCCATACCACCCCGACCGAGATGGGCCAGCGTCTGAACGATTCTCTTGAGGCGATGGTACGTGCGCATCCCGGCCAATGGCTGTGGCTGCACCGACGCTGGAAAGGCCAGGACGGAACGCCGGAGACCTGATGTCTGATGGCAGAGCGCCAAGGCGGCACCGGGCGACGCCCCTTCCCCTTTTTCGCAACATCGAACCGCGCGAATAAAGGGGTCATGCGCCGCGCCGCCCTCACCGCAGTCGCGCCACACCTTCTATCCGGCCCGGACCGCGCTGCTGGATCACCACCACCACCGGGCGCGGACCCCTGGCCGGCACCGTGGCGGAATAGGGTGTCGAGGCATCCCATTCCCCCAGCACCGTCCATTCCGTCACGACATTGGCATAGGCCAGCCTGTGCCCGGCATTTTCTCCGCGCGTGATCTCTACCTTGGCTTCGGGCTCGTAGCGGATGACCTGCACGATCAGCGGCTTGGCAATCTGACGCTTGGCGGCGGCGGCGATGTGCAAGAGACCATCGGAATCGCGGCGTATGGCCAGGCTGACCCCCTGGGGTCTTTCACGATACTCTGCAATCAGGTCTGTGACATCCATCGGGTGGTTGCCCACAACATCGGATTCGCCCTGCACGATGATCTGCGGCGTGTAGACCGAACGACGCCCCGAGGCCTTGGCATAGGCCTTTTGACGCGCGGAAAACACCGGAGACCCAAAGACGTCCTTCCAGCCGATGTAATCCCAATAATCGACATGCAGGCCAAGCGCGATGACGTCATCGCGCGGCGCGAGCATTGCCAGGAAAGCATCCGCCGGCGGGCATGAGGAACACCCCTGCGAGGTAAAGAGTTCTACCACCACCGGGCTATCCTGACCGGTCTGCTGGCTCTGAGCTGCGGCCGGGATGGCCATGAGCCCGACCATCATCACCGCCATCACTGCATGGACCGCGCGTCGTGCGAACATATCTGCCCCTTGTCGTCTGTCACCTACTCATACCTAGCCAAGCGCCGGTGAAACAACCAATCAAGGTTTCGAGACCTCGCTCCGCGACATCCCTCTTGCGGGATCAATCAGTATACTGTTGTACACATTTCTGGGCGAGGCCCCTTGATTGACGGCTCGCAATCGGGCAGAAGCAGGCCAGCTACTACCCCCGTCAAATCGCTGGAAGGGAGCACCCCCATGCCCATTACCGTCGGACAGGACACCGCCAAGACGCGCAAGACGCTCAAGGTCGGTTCCTCAAGTTTCGCCTATTATTCCATCCCCGCCGCCGAGGCCGCAGGTCTGGGAGAGTTCAAGAACCTCCCCGCCGCGCTGAAAGTCGTGCTGGAGAACATGCTGCGTTACGAGGATGGCAAGACCGTCTCGCTCGACGATATCAAGGCGTTTTCGACCTGGGGCAAGAACGGCGGCAAGAACCCGAACGAGATCGCCTATCGTCCGGCGCGCGTCCTGATGCAGGATTTCACCGGGGTTCCGGCGGTGGTCGACCTTGCCGCGATGCGCGACGGGATCAAGGGCCTCGGCGGCGACGTCCAGAAGATCAACCCCCTCGCCCCCGTCGACCTGGTCATCGACCACTCGGTTATGATCGACGAATTCGGCAACCCGCGGGCGTTCCAGATGAACGTCGATCGCGAATATGAACGCAACATGGAACGCTACGAGTTCCTGAAATGGGGTCAGGGCGCGTTCAAGAATTTCCGCGTCGTCCCGCCCGGCACCGGCATCTGCCACCAGGTGAACCTGGAATATCTGTCCAAGACCGTCTGGTCCGACAAAGATCAGAACGGCGAGATGGTCGCCTACCCCGATACGCTCGTCGGGACCGACAGCCACACCACCATGGTCAACGGCCTGGCCGTGCTGGGCTGGGGCGTCGGCGGGATCGAGGCCGAGGCCGCGATGCTGGGCCAGCCGATTTCCATGCTGATCCCCGAAGTCGTCGGTTTCAAGCTAACCGGCGCCATGCTCGAAGGGACCACCGGCACCGACCTCGTGCTGAAGGTCGTCGAGATGCTGCGCGCCAAGGGCGTGGTCGGCAAGTTCGTGGAGTTCTACGGCGAAGGTCTCGACTCCCTGCCCCTCGCGGATCGTGCCACCATCGCCAACATGGCCCCCGAATACGGCGCCACATGCGGCTTTTTCCCGATCGACGGCGAAACTCTGCGCTACATGCGCAACTCGGGCCGCGACGAGGACACGCTGGCCCTGGTCGAAGCCTATGCCAAGGAAAACGGCATGTGGCGCGACGCGGATTATGCACCGATCTACACCGACACGCTGTCGCTTGACATGAGCACCGTGGTGCCCGCGATCTCCGGGCCGAAGCGGCCGCAGGATCACATCGCACTGGATGTCGCCGGAACCGAATTTGGGAAATACATCAAGGGCCTGCGCGAAGGTAAGGACGTCGGCATCAAATCCGAGGTTCGTTGGGAAGGTGAAGGCGGTGCGCCCGAGCCTCGCGAGATTCCCGGCGATGAGGGCCACCACCAGCGCGGTTACGTGATGACCGAAGATGGCCATTACCAGTTGCATGACGGCTCGATCGTGATCGCCTCGATCACCTCCTGCACCAACACCTCCAACCCCTACGTGATGATCGGCGCGGGCCTCGTGGCGCGCAAGGCGCGCGAGTTGGGGCTGAACCGCAAGCCCTGGGTCAAAACCTCGCTCGCCCCCGGCTCACAGGTCGTGTCGCACTACCTTGAAGCCGCTGGGCTGCAAGAGGACCTTGACGCCATCGGATTCAACCTCGTCGGCTATGGCTGCACCACCTGCATCGGCAACTCCGGCCCGCTGGAAGCGCCGATCTCCAAGGCGATCAACGACTATGATCTGGTCGCGACCTCGGTGCTGTCGGGCAACCGGAACTTCGAAGGGCGGATCAGCCCGGACGTGCGCGCCAACTACCTCGCCTCGCCGCCGCTGGTCGTGGCCTATGCGCTGGTCGGCGACATGAACGTCGACATCTCGCGCGAGGCTATCGGGCAGGACAAGAACGGCAAGGATGTCTACCTCAAAGACATCTGGCCCTCGACCAAGGAAATCGCCGAGCTGGTGGAAAAGACCGTCACCAAGGAGGCATTCACCTCCAAATACGCCGATGTCTTCAAGGGCGACGACAAGTGGCAGGCGGTCGAGACCACCGACAGCCAGACCTACAACTGGCCGCCGGAATCCACCTATGTGCAGAACCCGCCGTATTTCCAGAACATGTCCAAGACTCCCGGCACGATCACCAATATCGAAGGGGCAAAAGTCCTCGCGATCCTGGGCGACATGATCACGACGGACCACATCTCTCCGGCGGGCTCGTTCAAGGAGACCACGCCCGCGGGGCAATACCTGGTCGAGCGTCAGGTGCCACCGCGCGAGTTCAACTCCTACGGGTCGCGCCGCGGCAATCACGAGGTCATGATGCGCGGCACCTTTGCCAACATCCGCATCAAGAACGAAATGCTGGACGGCGTCGAGGGCGGTTACACCAAGGGCCCCGACGGTGAGCAGACCTCGATCTTTGACGCCTCCATGGCCTATCAGGACTCCGGCACCCCGCTGGTGATCTTCGGTGGTGAACAATACGGTGCCGGTTCCTCGCGCGACTGGGCCGCCAAGGGCACGGCCCTGCTGGGCGTGCGGGCCGTGATCGCGGAGAACTTTGAGCGCATTCACCGCTCCAACCTCGTCGGCATGGGTGTCATCCCGTTCGAGTTCACCGGTGGCGAGACGCGCAAGACGCTGAAACTGACCGGCGAAGAGAGCGTCTCCATCTCCGGTCTCGACACGATCAAGCCTCAGGAAGAGGTGCCTTGCACCATCACCTACGGCGACGGCACGGTGAAAGAAATCACACTGAAGTGCCGGATCGATACCGCGATCGAGATCGAATACATCGAACACGGTGGCGTGCTGCACTACGTGCTGCGGGATCTCGCAAATGCCTCCTGAGCCGGGCCATCAGACAATGACAAAGGCCGATCCTCGTGACCGGCCTTTGTCGTCTGCGCGATTGGGGCGCTGCCCCCGCCGCCCGTTCCGGGCGTCTCCCCCGGAGTATTTTTGACGAGATGAAGCCAGGCGGCGCCAGCCGGCGCGTCCCGTTCCCACTTTGGTTTGATAAATATTCCGGGGACGTCCGCCAGGACGGGGGCAGCGCCCCAATGGCGGCTCAATCCGTGCGCGCGCTTTCGATGGCCGGGCGGATCTGCGCCTCGATCACCCGCTGCGTTACAGGCCCCGCAAAGCGCAGGACAATATTGCCCGCACCATCGATCACATAGGTTTCCGGCACGCCATAGAGCCCCCAGTTCAGCGCCATACGCCCCTCAAGGTCGGCGCCGAGTGCCGCGTAAGGGTTGCCCAGTTCCTCAAGGAAACCGAGCGCTTTGCCCGGATCGTCCTTGTAGTTGACGCCCAGCACGGTGATCCCTTCTTCGGCCAGCGCGGTCAGGTTGGGATGCTCCACCCGGCACGGCGCGCACCAGGACGCCCAGAAATTCACCAGCTTGACCTCTCCATCGCGCAAGTCGGTATCGTCGAACATCTCGAAAGACCCAAGCCGGTCGAGCGCCACCGCCGGCGCCGCCTTGCCCGCAAATGCCGAGGGCAGTTGATCCGGATCCTCGCGTTGCAGGCCGATGAAGAACGCCGCCCCGAGGCCGGCAAAGATCACCGGCGGCAGGATCATCAACAGGGGAAACCTAGCCATTTTTCACTCTATCCTCTACCTCACGCAACGCCCGGGCCGCCCTTCGGGAGCGCCACAGACTAAGTCCGATCAACCCCGCCAACAGGCCAAGCGACAGAATGTAGGAGCTGAACACAGCCCCTGCGTATTTTCCAAGCTCGGGCATCAAGTTATCCTTTCCCGTGCCAGCAGCGCCCGTGTCCGACGCGCCCGGATTTCAGTCCGGGTCCGCAACAGGACCAGCGCCAGGAACAGCAAAACAAAGCCCGCGATGGAAACCAGCAGCGGATAGTAAAAGACGTCCGCCACGTTCTCTTCTTTATCCAGCGACAGCGACGCACCTTGATGCAGCCCCTGGTTCCAGAAGTTCACAGCGTAGCGCGACAGCACCGCAAAGACCGAGCCGACGATGCACAGCACAGAGGTAAGGTCAGCGGCGGTATCGTCGTCCTCGATCGCCTGCCAGAGTGCGATGTAGCCGAGGTAGAACAGAAACAGGATCAGGAAGGACGTCAGCCGCGGATCCCAGGCCCACCAGGTGCCCCACATCGGCTGCCCCCAGATCGCCCCGGTCAGCAGCGCGATCACCGTCATCATCGCCCCCACGGGCGCCGCCGCCCGCGCCGCCAGCGCCGAGACATGGTGCCGCCGGATCAGCCAGATCAGCGAGGCGACCAGCATCATCATCCAGGCGTTGATCGCCATCAGCGCCGCCGGCACGTGCAGGTAGATGATCTTGACCGTCGCGCCCTGCCGATAATCGTCCGGCGTAAAGAAGAACCCCCAGATCAGCCCCGCCGACAGCGCAGCCAGGGCCAGTACCGACAGGCCCGGCAGGACCCTGTCCACCAGGGTGATGAACTTCTTTGGATTGGCGTATTCCCAGATCGCGCGCATGAGACCCCTTTATCCTGCACTGCCCTCGCGGGCCAGTCACGTTACCGCAGGTTCATCCTTAGTACCGCAGCGCTGGCAAAGGGCAACACGGCTATGGTGACGCAGGTGAGCGCGGCCAGCAGCACCAGCGGCGTCTCGATTGCCAGCCCTTCGGCCCCTGCCCGTGCCACCTCCGCGCCAAAGATCAGTGTCGGCACGTAGAGCGGCAGCACCAGCAGCGACATCAACAGGCCGCCGCGCTTGATCCCCACGGTCAGCGCCGCGCCAAAGGTCCCGATGACCGAAAGCGCCGGCGTGCCGATAAGCAGTGAGATCACCAGCCAGCGAAACCCCTCGGGCGGCAGCGACATCAGCACCGCCAGCACCGGGGCGGCCAGCACCAGCGGCACGCCCGTCGTCACCCAATGCGCCAAAGCCTTGATACTGACGACGCCTTCCAATGGCAGGGGTGAGGTCGCCAGCAAATCCAGCGTCCCGTCCTCCCGGTCCAGCGCGAATATCCGGTCGAGCGACAAGAGGCACGCAAGCAAGGCCCCGATCCATAAAACCCCCGGCGCAATCCGCGACAGCAGCGCGGTTTCCGGCCCGACGGCGAAGGGCACCAGCACCACGACGATCAAAAAGAACGCGAGGCCCAGCCCGAACCCGCCCCCGGCGCGCACCGCCAGCCGAATATCGCGCAAGAGCAACGCGATCAAAGGAAGGCCTCATCAAAATCGCGCGACACCCTCGCCCGCGCACGATAGGGCGTCAGATCGATCACCCGCACATCCAGCCCCATGTCGATATGCGAGGCGATCACCGCCATGCCGCCCGCCGCCAGATGTCGCTCTACCGCGCGCGCGAACAGTTCGACCGAGGTTTTGTCGAGCGAGACTGTCGGCTCATCCAGACACCAGATCGGGCGACGCGTGACCGCCAACCGCGCCAGTCCGAGACGCCGCTTTTGCCCGGCAGAGAGGCTCCCCGCCGGGCGTCCGGCAAGTGCTGTCAGGTCAAAATCCTCCAGGGCCGCGGCAATGTCACCATGCCCATGCACACGCGCCCAGAACATCAGGTTCTCGCGCACGCTCAGGACCGTCTTGATCCCGTCTGCATGTCCCGCATAGGTGATGGCCTCCAGGTCAGGCACCACGATCTTGCCGGTATAGGGAGGCTGCAATCCGGCCAGCGTGCGCAGCAGCGTGGTCTTGCCGGCCCCGTTCGGGCCGGTCAGCACAACGGCCTCGCGCGGTGCGACGGCAAAGTTCACGCCCTCCAACACCGGCACACCGCCACGGGCCACACCCAAATCCACGACCTTCAAACTCATGCCACCCGCCCTAGCGGATTTGCCCCGCTACGGGAAGCGCGATCCATGATCACTTTGGTTTCACAAATATCCACGGCGCGACGCCTCACAGCGGCACAGGCCTGCGGCTAGAGCGCGTCACCCCCACCCAGCGGGTCAGACCGGCAGCAGGGCAGCGGCGACGCGGCGCCCCTCGCTCAACAGAACGTTATAGGTCCGGCAGGCGGCGGGGGTTGTCATCGGTTCCACCCCGATCCCGGCCGTGTCGAGAGCGTCGCGCAACGCCGCCGGGAGATAGGCCATCTCGGCACCCGTCCCGACAAAGACCACGTCCACCTGACCCGCAAGCGCCAGCAGCGTATCGGGGTCGCCATAGCCCTTCCAGGAGGTCACACGGTCAGCCATGACCAGCACGGCGCCCGACTGCACCTCGCCTGCAATGCGAAAGAACCCAGGCCCGTAGCCCTCGATCGGGCGGGCTTTGCCGTAGTCGATTTCAGTCAGCTGCATCGGATCCTCCGGGTAAGGTCACCAGACGCGACGAAAACCTTGCGTCCTGCCGGTCCGCACGACGACGCCCGCTTAGGCATCGATATTGGCGAACTGGTTGCCGGTGGTGTCCGTAGGCTTGGACCAGTCCCGTTTCACACCCAGCCAGAGCACGACGTTCTTGGCAACATAGACCGAGGAATAGGTCCCCACGATAACGCCCCAGAAGATCGCAAAGACAAAGCCGCGGATCACGTCCCCGCCCAGCACCAAGAGCGCGATCAGCGCGATCAGTGTGGTGCCGGAGGTCATGAGCGTCCGGCTCAGCGTCTCGTTCACCGAAAGGTTCATCACGTCGCGCAGCGGCTTGGTCTTGAACTTGCGCAGGTTCTCCCTCAGCCGGTCAAAGATCACCACCGTATCGTTGATCGAATAGCCAATGATCGTCAACAGGGCCGCGATGGTCGCGAGGTCAAAGCGGATTTGTAGCGCCGAGAAGATGCCGATGGTCAGCACCACGTCGTGAAACAGTGCGGCGACCGCCCCGACGGAAAATTGCCACTCGAATCGCAGCCAGATGTAGAACAGGATCGCCGCCAGTGCCGCTGCGACCGCCAGAACCGCCGTCTGGATCAACTCTCCCGACACCTTGGGTCCGACTGATTCGACGGAGGTGAACCGGATCGTTTCGTCCAGCTCCTGTAGTGCCTCCTCGACCGATTGCACGGTGTCGGCGCTGACGCTCTCCTCGCCGTCCTGCGCCTGAATGCGGATCATCGCCACATGGGTGTCGGCGGCAAAGGTCGGATCGAACACCTCGGAGATCGAAACATCCCCGAGTTCAAGCGGCGCAATCGCATCTCGGTAGCTGCCGACATCCATCGGCTGTTCGGCCTGCGTGCGGATCGTGGTGCCGCCCCGGAAGTCGATGCCGAAGTTCAGACCCACGGTCAGCCAGAGCGCCAGCGAGATCACCATCAACACCGCCGAAAACCCGAAGGTCACGGTGCGATACTTGAAGAAATCGTATTCCGTATGGTCCGGTACCAGTTTCAGCCGCATCTCACACCTCCAGTGTTCTGGGCCGCGCCCGGTCGAACCATGTCACGATCAGCAAGCGCGTCACCCAGATGGCGGTGAAGACCGACGTCAGGATCCCGATGCCGAGCGTGATCGAAAAGCCCCGCACCGGGCCGGAGCCGAGCACGAAGAGGATCGTCGCGATGATGAAGGTCGTGATGTTGGCGTCGACGATGGCGCTCAACGCGCGTTCATAGCCCAACTCGATCGCGCGCGCCGGACCCTTGGCCGATTTCATCTCTTCGCGGATCCGTTCGAACACCAGCACATTGGCGTCCACCGCCATGCCGATGGTCAGCACGATACCCGCGATGCCCGGCAGGGTCAGCGTGGCACCGATCAGGCTCAGCATGCCAAAGATCAGCCCGACGTTCAGGATCAGGGCTATATTGGCGAACAAGCCGAACAAACCATAAGAGGCGAACATGAAGACCAGCACGGCAATGCCCGCGACAATACAGGCGATCTTGCCCGCCGCGATGCTGTCCGCGCCGAGTTCCGGCCCGATGGTCCGCTCTTCGAGGAAATCGAGCCCCGCAGGCAGCGCCCCGGCCCGCAGCAGCACGGCAAGGTTGGTCGATTCCTCGACCGTGAAACTGCCGGTGATGATGCCCGACCCGCCCGCGATATGGCTCTGGATCACCGGGGCCGAGATGACCTCGCTGTCCAGCACGATGGCAAAGGGGTTGCCGATGTTGTTGGCGGTGTAATCACCAAACTTGCGCGCCCCGGCGGGGTTGAAACGGAAACTGACAGCAGGCCGGCCGTTCTGGTCGAACGAGGGCTGGGCGTCGACCAACTCCTCGCCCGACACGACGGGCGTCTCTTCCAGCACGTAGAATTCGCCCTCGGTATCGAGCGAGGGCAGCAGCTCTTCGCCCGCGCTCGCCACGGTCCGGTCGTCGCTGGTGCGACGCACGACGGGTTGGAACGTCAACTGGGCGGTGGTGCCGATGATCTCTTTCAGTTCGGCGGCCGATCCGACGCCGGGCACCTGGATCAGGATGCGGTCCGCGCCCTGGCGCTGGATGGTCGGCTCACGGGTGCCAACCTCGTCGATGCGGCGGCGAATGATTTCGAGCGACTGGCGAACCGTGCGGTCATCCGTTGCGAGGCGCTCGGCCTCGGACAGCCGGACGGTCAGCAGATCGCCCTCACCCGACACTTCGATGTCGGTCTGCCCCGCACCGGTCAGGCTGACCACCGGGCGCGCGATCTCTTCGATCAGGCGGACGGCATCGGTGATGGCGCCGGCTTCGGAAATCCGAACTCGCAATTCATCCGCAGGGCCTTCTTGCAAACGGATCGTGCCGACCGTGTCGCGCGCATCGCGCAAACGGTTGCGGATCTCGGGCCAGAGGCCTTTCATCCGCGCCTCGTAGACGTCCGCGACCTTCACTTCGGCCAGTAGATGCGCCCCGCCCCGAAGATCGAGGCCAAGGTTCACCAATCCCGACGGCAGCCAATCGACCCAGCCCTCATCGGGCTGGCCGACGGCGACCGCGTCATTGTAGGTCTCGACCTTGGAATAAAAGGCATTCGGCATCGCCAGCAACAAGCCGACAGCCACCGTGCCCCAGATCAGAATTCGTTTCCACAGCGCGATGTGTAGCATGTCCGGACCCCTTGGCCGCAGTCGAGAATAGGTTCTTAGGTGGCTTCGGCAGGCTCGGTCTTGGATTTGACATCCGCCAGCGTCGACCGGATGACGCGCACTTTCACGCCGTCCGCGATCTCGACCTCGACTTCACCGTCTTCGCGCACCTTGACGACCTTGCCGACGATCCCGCCCTGGGTGACGACCTGATCGCCACGACGCACGGCCTCGACCATCTTCTGATGATCCTTCAGCTTCTTCTGCTGGGGTCGGATCAGCAGGAAATACATGATCGCAAAGATCAGGATAAGCGGGAGAAACTGGGCGATAGCGCCACCATCCATAGGGGTTTTCCTTCTGTGTCAGCGGGCGTCCCGCGAATTTGGCGGAACCTATGAGTGGCGGAGCGGGATTGCAAGCCTGCGCGCACGGCAAGACCGCAGACCTCGTCATATCCCCCGCTGTGCGCCCGTCACCGCGACTCCAGGTCGCGCCTGATCGATTTGCTTGGTGGACTGGCCCTCGCCTGGCCCCGCCGGTGAACCGGCCCGTCCACGCCTAGGTTTTCGCCCCCCTAACGCCGTGTCCAACCCCACAAACACGCAATCTCCACCGCCACATGCGCCCCCGCTACTGCCGTGATGCCTCCATGATCGAATGGCGGAGAGACCTCGACCACGTCGCCCCCCGTCAGCCGCACTCCGGCGAGCCCGCGCAGGATCGCCGCCGCCTGGGCCGAGGACAGCCCGCCCCAGACCGGCGTGCCGGTGCCGGGCGCAAAGGCCGGGTCAAGGCAATCAATGTCGAAGGTCAGGTAGGCAAGCGCATCGCCCACGATCCCGCGCACCTTTTCAGCCACAGCCGCCGGGCCGATCCGGTGCACCTCGGGCGCGTCGATGACATGGATGCCGCAATGATCCTCGCAACTCGTGCGGATGCCGATCTGGACCGACCGTTCCACGTCGATCAGCCCCAGCTTGACCGCCTTGTAGACAAAGGTGCCGTGGTCGATCCGCTCCATATCGTCATCGACCCAGGTGTCGGAATGGGCGTCGAACTGGATCAGCGCGAGGGGGCCGTATTTATCCACATGCGCCCGCAGGATCGGCAGGGTGACAAAGTGATCGCCCCCCATGACCAGCGTCCCGACGTCCCTTGCCAGAATCCCCGCAATATGGGCCTGCAACGCCTCCGGAAACTCCCACACCTTGGCGTAGTCGAAGGCAAGATCGCCGTAATCCGCGATGGCGAATTCGCTCATCGGATCGTACCCCCAGCCATAGGGCGGATCGTAGGGCTGCAAGGTCGAGGCTTCGCGGATCGCGCGCGGCCCGAACCGCGCGCCGGTGCGATTGGTCACCGCCTGATCAAAGGGGACGCCGGTGACGGCCAGATCGATGCCGGTCAAATCCCTGGTATATTTGCGCCGCAGAAACGACGTGGCCCCGGCAAAGGCATTCTCATAGCTCAGCCCGCGCGGATCCTCGCGCCGGAAGGCGTCGTCGATCTGGGTCTTGGCATCTTCGAGGGCCATGGCTCACTCCATCGGTTGCGCGCGTAGTCCGAGATGCGCAATCAGGCGCACGCCAACGGCTGACCCGAGGGCGCATCGGCTGGACTCCTGTCACCGGGCTGGGCACCTTGCCCCTGCATCCGACGAACAGCAAATCCGAAACTCAGGGAGGCTGCAATGCCCCATGATCCCGCCGAGCGACCCGTACCACCCGACCCCGAGGGCAAGGCGCCGGGCGATCCGATCCACACCAATGCACCGGGGCTGGATCAACTTCTCGCGATCCTGCGCCGCCTACGCGATCCCGCGACAGGCTGCCCTTGGGATGTCGAACAGACCTACGCCACCATCGCGCCTTACACGATCGAAGAAGCCTATGAGGTCGCCGACGCAATCGAGCGCGGCGCGATGGACGATTTGCGCGGAGAGTTGGGAGACCTCCTTCTTCAGGTCGTCTTCCACTCGCAAATGGCTGAAGAAGAAGGCCATTTCACCTTTGCTGATGTGGCGGATGAAGTGGCGCGCAAGATGATCGACCGCCATCCGCATGTCTTTGGCGGCGAAAGCCGCGACAAGTCCGCCGAACAGCAGACCCGCGATTGGGAGGCGGTGAAGGCCCGCGAACGCGCCGATCGCGGGGCCACCGGCGTGCTGGATGACGTCGCGGTCGGCCTGCCCGCCCTTTTGCGCGCGCTCAAGCTGCAAAAGCGCGCCGCCCGCGTCGGATTCGACTGGCCCTCCACCGATCAGGTGCTGGCCAAGATGGCCGAGGAATCCGCCGAGCTGGTCGAGGCGCGCGACACCCTGACCCAGGCCGAGGTCACCGAAGAGATGGGGGATCTGCTCTTTGTCATGGCCAACCTGGCACGGCACCTCGATGTTGACCCCGAAGCGGCTCTTCGGGGCGCCAATTCCAAATTCACACGCCGTTTCAGATATATAGAACGCGCTCTTTCGGCAATAGGTAGCTCTCCTTCCGACAGCACGCTGGAAGAGATGGACGCCCTGTGGAATGCCGCGAAGCGCGCGGAAAAATCCTGACTTCTTCGATCAGGTATTGACCCTACAAAAAGACTCGGGTTTAACGCCGTCATCCAATACAGATGACGAGGACGTCAACATGACCAATACCATCCGCACTGCCGCTCTGGCCGGCAGCCTTGCCCTGATTGCGGCCCCGGCACTGGCGCAGGAGGTGAACCTTTACTCCTACCGCCAACCCGAATTGCTGGCACCGCTGACCGATGCCTTTACCGAGGAAACCGGGATCAAGGTGAACGTCGCGCACCTCGACAAGGGCATGGTCGAACGACTGGAGGCCGAGGGCGACCGCTCTCCGGCCGATCTGGTGCTGACGGTCGACGTCTCGCGCATCAATGACATTGTCGCGGGCGGCTTGACCCAGCCGGTGCAATCGGACGTGCTGACGCAGAACGTCCCCGACATCTATCACGACCCCGACGGTCACTGGTGGGGCCTGACCACACGTGCACGCATCGTCTATGCCAGCAAGGAGCGCGTCGCGGACGGCGAAGTCACCACCTACGAGGATCTCGCCGATCCCAAATGGGAAGGTCGCATCTGCACCCGCTCGGGCACCCACGCCTATAACGTTGCGCTGACGGCCGCATATCTTGCACATCACGGCCCCGAGGAGACCAAGACCTGGCTCGAAGGCGTCAAGTCCAACCTCGCCCGCAAACCCCAGGGCAACGACCGCGCGCAGGTCAAGGCGATCTGGTCCGGCGAATGCGATATCGCCATCGGCAACACCTATTACATGGGCAAGATGCTGAACGACGAGGAGCAGAAGGAATGGGCCGACTCCGTGCGCATCATCTTTCCGACCTTCGAGGGTGGCGGCGCGCATGTGAACATTTCGGGCGTGGCGATGACCAAATCCGCGCCGAACAAGGAAAACGCGCTCAAGCTGATGGAATTCCTCACCTCGCCGAAGGCACAGGAAATCTATGCCGAGGCAAACTTTGAATACCCGATCGCACCGGGCACCGAGCCGGTCGATCTGGTGAAAAGCTGGGGCAGCTTCACGCCTGACGACCTTAACCTGATGGATCTGGCCAAGCTGCGCCCCGAAGCGCTGCAATTGATCCAGGAAGTCGACTTCGACGGCTGACCCTCGGGAGTTGAAACCGGAGTTTCATTCCGGAAACTGATCCAGAAACGCACCCATCCTGTCACAGCACAGGGTGGGTGTTCGCATCTAGATGGGCGACGTTCACTTTGCCGCACCGTCACGGCGCATTTCCCCCTGCATCCCCTCGCCCATTTGCCCCCGCCCCATGGACATCCGCGCCGTCGCGCGCCAGTCTGCGGCGCAACACGCAAGGGGTCCCCATGACGCGCCGTATCATCATCGACACCGATCCCGGTCAGGACGACGCCATCGCCATCCTGTTGGCCTTGGCCAGTCCTGACGAGATTGAGGTGCTTGGCATAACTGCGGTTGCCGGCAACGTCCCGCTGGAGCTGACGGCCAAGAACGCGCGCATCATCTGCGAGTTGGCCGGGCGGGACGACATCAAGGTCTACGCGGGCTGCGACAAACCCCTTGGCCGCGCGCTTGTGACAGCCGAACATGTGCACGGCCAGACTGGCCTCAACGGCCCGCGCCTGCCCGACCCCAAGATGCCGCTTCAGGATCAGCACGGGGTCGATTACATCATCGACACGCTGCGCGACGCCGAACCCGGCACCATCACGCTGTGCCCTCTCGGCCCGCTCACCAACATCGCGGCCGCCTTCACGCGCGCGCCGGATATCGTTGAAAAGGTGCGCGAAATCGTCCTGATGGGCGGCGCCTACTTTGAGGTCGGCAACATCACTCCGACGGCGGAGTTCAATATCTACGTCGATCCGCAAGCGGCCGACATCGTGTTTCGCGCAGGCGCGCCGATTGTGGTGATGCCGCTCGACGTGACCCACAAGGCGCTTGTCACGCCCGAGCGCAACGCGGCCTTTCGCAGCCTCGGCACCAAGGTCGGCACCGCGGTGGCCAACATGACCGACTTTTTCGAGCGGTTCGACAAGGAAAAGTACGGCTCCGAGGGTGCGCCCTTGCATGATCCTTGCGTCACCGCCTATCTCATCCGGCCCGAGCTGTTCTCGGGCCGACACATCAACGTCGAGATCGAGACCTCCTCAGAGCTGACAATGGGCATGACCGTTGCGGACTGGTGGGGCGTGACCGACAGACCGAGGAATGCCATGTTCATGGGTAGGATCGACGCACAGGGTTATTTCGACCTATTGACCGAACGGCTGGCCCGCCTGTGACCGCGCTGCATCTGGCCACAGCCGCAGATATCGAGCGTCTGCTCCCCCTCGTGCGCGCCTTTCATCAAGAGGCCGCCATCACCGTCGACGAGGACACCCGTGTCGACGCGCTGCGCCCGCTGCTCGACGGCTCGCCCCATGGCGCGATCTGGCTGGTCGGGCCCGCGCGCGCGCCTATTGGCTACGTGGTGATCTGCTTTGGCTGGTCGATCGAATTCGGTGGCATGGACGGCTTTGTCGACGAACTCTACATCCGTCCTTCCGTTCGTGGGCGCGGTATCGGGACCGAAGTGCTGATGGCCCTGCCCAAGACGCTCAGCGCCAGCGGGCTGAAGGCGCTGCATATGGAGGTCTCGCGCGTCGCCGTGCGCATCCAGGAAAGCTATCGCCGCGCCGGGTTTCAGCCGCGACAGGACTACATGCTGATGACGCGGCGGTTCTGACGCCGCGCAGGCCGCGCGCTGCGGCATCGCACGCCAACGCCGCCCTTCCCCCCGCCTGTTCCACACGCCCCCCCTTCAACCTGCGTGAAAACGGGTTATCTATGCGCCATGACCCTGCACATCCCCTTTGACAACAGCTACGCACGCCTGCCCGCCGCGCTGTTCACCCGTCACGACCCGACCCCGGTCGCAGCCCCTGAAATGCTGGCCTGGAACGCGCCCCTCGCGCGCGAACTCGGCATCACCGGCGATGATGCCACCGCCCCGACAGCGACCGAGCGTGCGGCGATCTTTGCCGGCAACCGCCTGCCCGACGGCGCACTGCCCCTGGCACAGGCCTATGCGGGTCACCAGTTTGGCGGTTTCTCGCCCTCGCTCGGGGATGGACGCGCGATCCTGCTTGGGGAGGTCATCGACACCAAAGGCCAACGCCGCGACATCCAGCTGAAAGGCGCCGGTCGTACCCCTTATTCCCGGGCGGGCGATGGCCGGGCGTGGCTGGGACCTGTGCTGCGTGAATACGTGGTGAGCGAGGCGATGCATGCCCTCGGCGTGCCCACCACACGCGCGCTGGCCGCTGTCGCGAGTGGCGAAAGCGTGCAGCGTGAAACCACCCTGCCCGGTGCGATCCTGACCCGCGTGGCCTCCAGCCACCTTCGCGTCGGGCACTTTGAATACTTTGCGGCGCGCGGCGACACCGCGTCGTTAAGCGCGCTCTACGATCACGCGGTTGAAAGGCATCATCCCGACGCGCGCGACCCCCTCGATTTCCTCAAGGGGGTGATCGAACGTCAATCAGACCTCGTGGCGAAATGGCTCGGGTTTGGCTTCATTCACGGTGTGATGAACACCGACAACACCTCGATTTCGGGCGAGACGATCGACTATGGGCCCTGCGCCTTCATGGACGGCTATCATCCCCAGACGGTCTACAGCTCCATCGACCGGCAGGGCCGCTATGCCTATGATAACCAAGCGCGAATTCTGCCCTGGAACATGGCAAAACTCGGCTCGGCCCTGCTCGCGCTGATGCCCGACCCCGACGCGGCGATCGATCCCTTTACCCAAGCCGTGCACGCCATGCCCGAGATGATCGAGGCACGCTGGCTCAAGACCTTCGCGGCCAAGATCGGAATCGCGGAGCCACGTGCCGAGGACCGCGCCCTGATCGAAGACCTGCTGACCCTCATGCAGGCCGGCAGCTCGGATTTCACCAATACGTTCCGCGCCCTGCCGGGCAATGAGGCGCAGGACCAGATCGCGGATCGCGGGGGCTTCCTCGACTGGGTCGGTCGCTGGCATGCACGCTTGGAGAGCGAACCGGAGGCGCCTGTCTTGATGGCGCGCAGCAACCCCGCCGTCATTCCGCGTAATCACCGCATCGAACAGATGATCGCCGCTGCGGTCGACGGCGACATGGCCCCGTTTCGCAATCTCATGGCTGCCCTCGCAACGCCCTATGCGCGCCCGGACGATCCCGGCCTCACGAAACCTCCCGCAGAACACGAAGTTGTCACGGCAACCTTCTGTGGTACCTGACAATTTTCATGACGTAACGACCCTTTAAGTCACGTCAGCGGCAGGTCCATATGGCCTCCCGCGCCTCTGGCCATTCATCGCGGCTTGCGATTGATCAGCACGATCCCGAAAGAGACCAGCGCGAGCGCGATCAGCACCGACAGGTGCAGTGTTTCGCCCAATAGCGCCCAGCCCATGAACACGGCGAACACCGGCGTCAGGAAAGAAAAGCTCGCTACGGTCGCCGCCGGATAGGCCTTCATCAGGTAGAACCAGCCGAGGAAGCCGAAGCTCGCCACCAGAAAGACCTGGTACCCCATCAACGCCACATGCTCGACGCCAAAGTCGCGTACCAAGGGGCCAAACAGTGGGGCGACGGCCAGGAGGGCGACGGCGGAGACCGACAATTGCCAAACCTGCTGCGCCTCGGGTGGCGCTTCGGACAGGCGCGTGATCCGCACGGTCAGCGCGATGGCCGCCCACCCAAGCGCGCCCATCAGCGCCAGTAAATCCCCGGCGAGGCTGGCCTCTCCGCCCGCGCGATCCATCAACACGAGGGCCACGCCCAGAAAGGCGCAGACGAGCCCGACAATCTTGAGGGTCGTCAAGCGCTCACCGGGGATGAGAAAGTGCCCCGCAAGGCTCAGAAACATCGGCATGGTGTAAAAGATGATCGAGGCCCGCGCGACCGTGGTCAGGTCCAAGGCATTGTATAGGCCGATGAATTCCAGCGTGAAAAACGTCCCCATGGCCAGCCCCGGCCACAGATCCCGTCGCCATGAGCCTAGCTTCACCCCACGCGCATAGGCCCAGATCAGCACCACGACCAGCGCCAGCGCGGATCGCAGCCCCGCCTGGAAGACCGGGGACAATCCCGTTGACGTCAGCTTCATGACCAGCTGGTTGCCCGCAAGGACCGCCGTGAACAACATCAGGCTGGAAAAGCCGGCGAGATCGAGGTGGGTTTTTCTCATCCGCGCATCCAGCGCAGACCGATCCCCGGCGTCAATCGCTATTTACGCCATTTGCGGAAGAACCGGGGATTGCGCGACACGAATTCCTCGATCACGCCCGTCGCCCCGCCAAGCGCCTGCCCCCGCATGTAGGCATAGCCCACGCCGGCCCCGACCAGTGCCCCTCCCATGTCGACGATCAGATCGCCCATGGTGTCCGTCAGCCCGGATTTCTGCATGTTGGTGCCAAAGCCGCGATCCATGGCAAATTCAAAGATTTCCCAAAGCGCCCCGATCGCCATCGCAAAGCAAAAGGCAAAGAGCGCCATCGCGCTGGGCGGGGCGGCATAACGGTCGTCCTGGAACATCATGAAGACCAGAACAAATCCCGTCAGGCCAAAGGCAATGGCCGAACCGCCGTGCATCACGATGTCCCACCACCAGAACTTGTTGTAAAAATCAAATACCTCGCCGAGGAAGACCGTCCCGCCGACAAACATCACGACCGCCAGCATGAAACTGGGCGGCACTGTGATTTCCGCCCACCTCGCCACAAAGATCGGCGCCATCGACAGGCCCAGTGTCACCAACGCGATAAAGGCGAGCGATAGCCGCCCCGTAATCAGCGCTTCTGCCGCGGCCAGCAGCAAGGCGAGCCAGATCAGGCGTGTAATGATCGTCTGGTCGCGTAACATAGGTGACAAATGCTCCGTTTGGCCCAAGTGTGATCTTATGAGACGCAAATGCCTGACGATAGCAACCTGGAACCTGCAGAAGTGTATCGGCATGGACCTGCGCCGCAACCCCGGTCGCACGCTGGACGTGTTGGGCGATTGCGGCGCGGACCTCGCCGTTCTGCAGGAGGCTGACAAACGTCTGCCGCCCCGTCCCGCCGCCCTGCCGCGCGACATGGCCGAGGCTGCGGGCTGGCAGGTCCTGCCCTTTGGTCCGCTCGGCCCCGGCGGGCCCTCGATCGGCTGGTGCGGCAATGCGATGCTGGCGCGCCCCGGCATTGTGGTGGGCAGCCTGCACCACCTCGATCTGCCGGGGCTGGAGCCGCGCGGCGCGATCCGGGCCGAATTGACCACCCCCCTCGGTCCGCTGCGGGTGATCGGAACGCACCTTGGCCTGCGGCGGCGGGACCGGCTGCGCCAGTTGCACGCCCTGTCGCTGATGCTGGAAGATCTGGACGACATACCCACCGTCCTGGCTGGCGACCTGAACGAATGGGGCCGTGTCACGGTGATGGATCACGCGATCCGCCAGTTGGATTTCCTCGACAGTCCGCGCAGTTACCCCTCGCCGCGCCCGCTTGGGGCGCTCGACCGTTTCGCCCTGTCGCACCACCTGACGGCGACCCGTGCACCCTATGCTCATACCGCGCAACCGGCGCGCGTTGCCTCGGACCATCTCCCGGTTCTGGTGACGTTGCAGCTGGCTGCATCGACCGAAACGGCCGTGCGAACCAAACCCGAAGCCATGAAGGACCCGGCATGAACATTCTGCAAATCGCGTCTCTGCTGATCGTCCTCGCCGGGGTCTTTGGCACGATCAACTATTTCATTCTCAAGCTTCCTTCCTCCATCGGCATCCTTGTCGTCGCGCTCTTTGCCTCGCTCGCTGTGCTGGGGATCGACGCGATGTGGCCCGCCTCGACCGTGGCCGAGGACATACGCGGCTTTGTTCAGGACATCGACTTTTCCGACGCGCTGCTGGAAGGGATGTTGGGGCTCTTGCTCTTTGCCGGGGCCTTGCACGTCAAGGTGTCGGACCTGCGCGCGCAATGGGGAATCGTGTTCCTCATGGCAACCATGGGGATCGCGCTGTCGACGCTGGTTGTCGGGGTGGGTTTTTCCTGGCTGACCGGAATGCCCATCCTGATCGCACTGGTGTTTGGCGCGCTGATCTCGCCCACGGACCCGGTGGCGGTGCTGGGGGTGCTGCGTGAGGCCTCCCTGCCGAAGTCGCTGGAAACCAAGATCGCCGGGGAGAGCCTGTTCAACGACGGGGTCGGCTACGTCGTCTTCCTCGTCCTCGTGGGTATCGCCTTCCCGAGCGGTGAGGCCCATGGCTCGGGCCTCTCGGGGGCCGCGCAATTGTTCCTGCAAGAGGCCCTCGGCGGTGCGGTCCTCGGCCTGGTCGCGGGCTGGCTGACCTTCCGGGTGATGCGCCACATCAACGACCCTTCGCTCGAGGTGCTGATCACCCTCGGCCTCGCCTTCGGGGGCTATGAGCTTTCGGTCGCACTGCATGTCTCGGCGCCGATCATGGCGGTCTGCGCGGGCCTCTTGATCGGTGACATCGGCGCGCGCCATGGCATGTCCGAAGAGACGCGCCGCTATGTCGATATGTTCTGGCACCTGATCGACGAGATCCTCAACGCGGTCCTGTTCCTGCTGATCGGGGTAGAGGTCTTTGCCGTCACCTTCGACACCTCCTCGGCCTTTGCGGCGGTCTTTTCCATCGCGCTGGCTTTGCTTGCGCGACTGTCGGCAGTGGCGGTGCCGGTCCTGCTGCTCAGGCCCTTCCGGGCCTTTGATCAGGGCACGATCCCGATCATGACATGGGGCGGGCTAAAGGGCGGCATCTCGGTCGCGCTGGCCCTGTCCCTGCCCGAAGGCGAGTGGACGCCGCTGATTCTGACCTCGACCTATTGCGTGGTGATCTTCTCCATCGTCGTGCAGGGGCTGACGGTCGCGCCACTGGCCAAGCGGATCGGGCGGGAGCCGGAGTTGATGTAGCGCGCGGCGACACGGACATAGACCTCCCGTAGCTATATTCCTGCGAGTGCAGCGTGAGGGGGGGCGCGCCTCCGCCTGCCGCACTGGACACCGGACCGACGGCTGATAGGCTCCGCTGCAAATGACAGGAGTGCCCATGAGCCTAGATGACGTCCTAACCCGCATCGATTCCGACCTGCCCGCCGCGACCGACCGCCTGCTGGAGTTGCTGCGGATCCCTTCCATCTCGACCGACCCCGCCTACAAGGCGGAGTGCGACCGCGCCGCCGATTGGCTCGTCGCGGACCTGAGATCGCTCGGCGCAGAGGCCGAGAAGCGCCCCACACCGGGCCATCCCATGGTGGTGGGCCACATCGGCGAGGGCGCGCCGCACCTGTTGTTTTACGGGCATTACGATGTGCAGCCGGTTGACCCGCTGGAACTGTGGGACCGGGATCCGTTCGATCCTGCGATAGAAAACACCGAAAAGGGCCAGGTGATCCGGGGGCGCGGTGCCGCGGACGACAAGGGCCAGCTGATGACCTTTGTGGAGGCCTGCCGCGCTTGGATCGCGATCAACGGCGCCCTGCCCTGCAAGATTACGTTCTTCCTTGAGGGTGAGGAGGAATCAGGCTCCCCCTCCCTCGTGCCCTTCATGAAGGAGAACGCGGCGGAGCTGACCACCGACATCGCGCTGATCTGCGACACCGGCATGTTCGGCGATGCGACCCCCGCTATCGTCACCATGCTGCGCGGTCTGCTGGGCGAGGAACTGACCATCACCGGCCCCTCCAAAGACCTGCATTCCGGCATGTACGGCGGCGTCTCGATGAACCCCATTCGGGTGATGGCCAAGATCATCGCCGGTCTGCACGATCATACCGGGCGCGTGACCGTGCCGGGATTTTATGACGGCGTGCCGGAGTTATCCGACGAGATCCGCGCGCAATGGCAGGGGCTGGGGTTCGACCACGGCTCCTTTCTCGGTGAGGTGGGGCTGTCGACCCCCGCCGGGGAACAGGACCGCACGCCGCTGGAGATGATATGGTCGCGACCCACCTGTGAGGTCAACGGCATCCAGGGGGGCTACACCGGCGACGGGTTCAAGACCGTGCTTCCGGCCAAGGCCTCGGCCAAGATTTCGTTCCGGCTGGTCGGGCAGCAAGATCCGCAGGCCATCCGCGAGAGCTTCCGCGCCTACGTGCAATCGCAGCTCCCCCCCGATTGCAGCGTCGATTTCCACCCCCACGGCGCCAGCCGCGCCAGTCAGATGGAGATTGACCACCCGGCATTCGAAGCTGCACGCCACGCGCTGTCGGATGAGTGGCCCGAACCGGCGGCCTATGTCGGTTGTGGTGGGTCCATCCCGATCGCGGGGCATTTCAAGACCATCCTCGACACCGANGCCATGCTGATCGGTTTCGGCAAGGACGACGACCAGATCCATTCGCCGAACGAGAAATACGACATGACCTCATTCCANAAGGGGATCCGCAGTTGGGCGCGTATCCTCGATGCNCTGGCAGAGTGAGGCGGCAAAGAGAGCTGGATGCGAGGGGGAGTGATAGGGGAAAGTGGCGCGGTTGACGGGGCTCGAACCCGCGACCCCCGGCGTGACAGGCCGGTACTCTAACCAGCTGAGCTACAACCGCGCGTGAGGGGCGGAATATGCCATGCCCCCCGACCCGTCAAGCGCGAATTCCCCGCCCCCTGCACCTGTGGTCGAAAGACCCCTCGTCCGTTCCCCGACGCCCCTGCCCCCACAAATGACAAAAGCGCCCCTGAGGGCGCTTTGGACAACGACAGTGGCGCGGTTGACGGGGCTCGAACCCGCGACCCCCGGCGTGACAGGCCGGTACTCTAACCAACTGAGCTACAACCGCGCAGCTGCCGTGGCGGTGGTACTAGGGTTTGCGCCCGCGCGCGTCAAGCGGGTTTTGCTGGGTTTTCGCGTGTCGGGGTGGAAATGTCGGTTGGGGGTGGTGCAGCGGGCGGCTTAGGAAACTGAAAAGGGTCGGTGATGAGGGTAGGCCTAAAGTCGCTGAAGCGGTTGGCGAGGAGGTTATCTTGGCGGACGGCTTGAGTAACCACGGTTGTTGTGATGCAGGATTTGCCGGGGGACACCTGCGCGTTTGCTGTGCAAACTCTTTCGGCGGACGGCTTGGGTCACCGCAGGTGTCGTGACGCAGGATTTGCCGGGGAACGCCTGCGCGTTTGCAGTGCAAACTCTTTCGGCGGACGGCTTTCGCATTCGCGAAAGCCTTTGGTGGGTGATGAGGGACTCGAACCCCCGACATCTTCGGTGTAAACGAAGCGCTCTACCAACTGAGCTAATCACCCGTGCCGGTGGCAATAGCAAATGCCGCCTCCCCCCTGCAAGAGCGATATGACACCTCCGCCGTTTATTGTTTTTACCGATCTCGATGGCACCCTGCTGGATCATCATGATTATAGCTGGTCCGCAGCCCTGCCCGCCCTGGCCCGGTTGCGCGCGCTTGGGGTGCCGGTGGTGCTCTCTTCGTCAAAGACGGCGGCAGAGATCGCGCCGATCCGGGCCGAGATGGGCCTGCACCTCACCCCCGCCATAGTCGAGAACGGCGCCGGCGTGCTGGAGCCGGGTGCGGATCCCGCTGATCTGACCGGGCCCTACGGCCGGTTGCGCGATACGATCGACAGCCTGCCCGCGGAGCTGCGGGAAACATTTCGCGGATTTGGCGACATGAGCGACGCCGAAGTGGCCGAGATCACCGGCCTGACGGCCGAGCGCGCGACCCTCGCCCGACGCCGCGCCTTTTCCGAACCCGGCCTTAGTACCGCCCCTCCCGAGACCCTGCAAAAATTTGTCGCTGCATTGGCCGAAAACGGTGTCACTGCGCGGCGCGGCGGGCGGTTCCTGACCCTCTCCTTCGGCGGCACCAAGGCCGACCGGATGGAGACCTTACGCCGCCGGTTCGACGCGCCCTTCTCGGTCGCCCTCGGGGATGCGCCGAACGACGTCGAAATGCTGAACGCGGCGCGTTACGGCTTTCTCATCGCCAATCCTTCGGTCCCGCCACTGCCTGCCCTTGCAGCAGAAGATGACGGACGGCTCCGCCGCAGCGAAAAAGCGGGACCAAGAGGTTGGAATGAATGCATCCTGCAGCTAATTTCAGATCTGCAAGATATCCAACAGGCCAAACCTCATCAGGCCGACTAAAACAGGAGAGCGCCGTGGCGGATTTTCATCAGAACGGCAATATCGCGACGCTGCACAATCTGCGCACCCGCACGACAGAAGACCTGACGAGCGAGCTGGTCAGCTATTCCGCCAACCGCAAGATCAGCCTGATCCTGCCCTCGCTCTATTCCGAGCTGGAGGGCGACGCCCTGCCCAACATCCTGACCGAATTGGCCAAGGTCCCATATCTGCATCGCATCGTCATCGGGTTGGACCGCGCGGACGAGGACCAATACCGCCACGCCCGCGACTTCTTTTCCGTTCTGCCACAGAACCACGTGGTGATCTGGAACGAGAGCCCTCGGATGAAGGCAATCGAAGCGCGGCTGACCACCCTCGGTCTCGCGCCCTCTGAGCCGGGCAAGGGCAAGAACGTCTGGGGCTGCATCGGCTTCCTGCTGGCCTGCGCGGATAGCGAGGTCGTGGCGATCCATGATTGTGACATCACCACCTATGACCGGGACATGCTGGCGCGCCTGGTCTACCCGGTGGTCAATCCGAACTTTCCCTATCAGGTGGCCAAGGGTTACTACGCCCGTGTCGGTCAGGAAAAAATCAACGGGCGTGTGTCGCGAATGCTGGTCTCGCCCCTGTTGATCGCCCTGAAACGAGTGATCGGAGACCGCGACTACATCGATTTCCTGCGCGCCTTCCGCTACGCTCTCTCGGGCGAATTCGCGATGAGAACGTCCATTCTGGCCGATCTGCGCATCCCGTCGGACTGGGGGTTGGAAATTGGCGTGCTATCCGAAGCCTGGCGCAATCTCGCGCCCAAGGCCGTCTGCCAGGTCGAAATCGCGGATCACTACGATCACAAGCATCAGGATCTCAGCGAAGAGGACAAATCCACTGGCCTCTCGCGCATGTCCATCGACATCTGCAAGGCGGTGTTCCGCAAGCTCGCCGCCGACGGAACGGTGTTCAACGAAGAGGTCTTCCGCACGCTCAAGGCGACCTACTACCGCTCCGCGCTCGACCTGTTGGAAGCCTATTACAACGACGCCCGCATGAACGGGCTGACCGTCGACCGCCATACCGAGGAACGCACCGCCGAGCTTTTTGCCGAGAACATCATGGAGGCCGGGCGGGTCTTTCTCGACAACCCGTCTGAGACGCCCTTCATCCCGACCTGGAACCGCGTGCATTCCGCCGACCCCGGCTTGATGACCGACATGCTGAAAGCGGTGGCCGCGGATCTGAAGGAATTCACCTGAGCGGCCCCCCCGGTGTCGCGTGCCCCCCGACCCAGTCACCTCACCCGCGATTGGTGATCCAGCGACACTGGTAAGGGGCAAAGGAAATCTCACCCGCAGAGGCTTCGACCCCGGCCCCCGTCAGCAGATCGACCCAATTCTCGCCCTCAATCAAATTGATCGCGTAAGGATCAACCATCACCGTGTCGGACGAGACGTTGTGCAGGGCAAAAATCGACTGGTCCCGATCCAGACTCTGCCGCCACAACCCAAAGATGCGGTGATCCAACCGTAACGTGAATTGCGTCGCATTGGGGTGAAAGGCGCGCTGGCGCCGCCGAACATCAATCCGCTCCTTCATCGCCTGCATGACGATATGTTGCGGCGACTCCGGGTCATCGAGCAGCGTCTGAAGATCACCGTAATCCCACCTGTGACGGTTAATCGCGCGGTTATGCCCGGATTTTTCCACGCCTTCGCGGTCGTTTGCACAAGCCAGCAGCGACTGGATGTAAAAGGCCGGGATCCCCTCCAGCGCCATCATCAGGGTTTGCGAGGCGATAAAACGCGCGATCTGCCACTCGTCGGGCCCTTCGAACGTGCCCTTCATCGCCTCGAACCAAGTGATGTTCAGCTCATAAGCGGACTGACCTCCGTCGGGCAAGGCGCGCATCGACACCAGCCCGCCAAAGTCGCGCATCGTCTCGATCACGCGCGCCGTGTCGTCGGCGGTCAGGATCCCCTCGGCCGGGCGCATTCCGATCCCGTCGTGGCTGGCCGTGAAGTTGAGATAAGCGCAGCCCAGTTGCGCCGGCGGCATGCTGCCCTGCCAGCGCACGAGGTTGCGAGCTGTTCCCGCCATCATCGCATGCAGGACCAGCGGTGGCAGGGTAAAATTGTAGACCGCATGCGCCTCGTTCCGATTGCCGAAATAGCTGAGGTTTTCCTGATTGGGCACATTGGTTTCAGTCAGAAGAATGATCGGTTCGGTCGCGAAATCGGCCAATAGCCGCAGCAGACGCACGATGGCATGGGTCTCGGGCATGTGAATGGACCGGGTGCCGACCTCCTTCCAGATGAAGGCCACCGCATCCAGCCGCAGGATCCGCACGCCGCTGTCGATGTGCAATCGCGTGATGGCGATGAACTCCAACAGGACATCGGGGTTGGAAAAGTCGAGGTCGATCTGGTCGTGACTGAAGGTGCACCAGACATGCCGTGTACCGCGCGCCGTCTCGACCTTGCGCAAGAGCGGGTGCGCGCGCGGACGCACCACCAACGAGAGGTCGTCCTCGGGCGAGGCCTCAAAGAAAAACGCGTCATAGGGGGCGTGGCCCTGACGATATTCATGAAACCAATGGGATTGCGAGGAGACGTGGTTCAGCACCAGATCCGACATCAGCAGAAACTCCGACCCGATACGCTGAATGTCCGTCCAATCCCCGAGGGCGGGATTGACCGCCCTGTAATCCGTCACCGCGAACCCATCATCCGAGGTATAGGGAAAGAACGGCAGGATATGCACGCCGTTCACCACGCCAGACATTTGACGATGCAGAAAATCGCGCAGCAAGTCCAAGGGCTTGTGCTGACCGTCGACGATGGAGTTGCCATAGGTGATGATCAGGGCATCCCGCTCGGACCAGTGCCGATTACCGGGCATGCGCCCGCGTCGCCGATGGGTTGTGCCTTCGGGCCAGAAGGTTTGTTCAATCCGGACGGCCAGGTCCCCGGCATCATGATCCGGGTAAATCTGCCCGATCAGCGTCAGCAACCGGGCGCGGAAAGTAGCATCGAATTCGCGCATAAATCCCCAAGAGTTTCCCAAGCGTTCCAGACCCCGCCGCGGAAGGCAATCCCTCGCCGCGATCGCACCGGCCCGCATGGGTTCACGAGGGTATAGCTGCCCCGAAATGCAGCGTCATCTCGTCAGGATGGGGCGTTGGCAGGCTCTTGCTGAGTGGCTGGGTGATTGGGGAGAGATCGGGTTGGCCTGCGCGTTTGCTTTGCAAACTCTTTCGGCCGACGCCTTTCGCTGCGCGGGAAGGGCTTGCGGATGAATACCGGGTTGGCCTGCGCGTTTGCCGTGCAAACTCTTTCGGCGGACGCCTTTCGCTTCGCGGGAGGGCTAGTGGATGAATGCCGGGTTGGCCTGCGCGTTTGCTGTGCAAACTCTTTCGGCCGACGCCTTTCGCTTCGCGAAAGGCTTTGGTGGGTGATAAGGGATTTGAACCCCTGACATCTTCGATGTGAACGAAGCGCTCTACCACTGAGCTAATCACCCGTAGGGCGATTCTTTAGCCGCCCTCGCCGCTCTTCGCAACCCCATGCGCGGCGCTTTTCGGGACCACCCCGGACGATGCGTATCGGCCCGGTTATGGATGTCACGCCTACCTTCTGTTTGACCGCAGAGCCAACGCCTTAGGGAAACCGTCACCGTCATCACATAGGAATACCGACCGTTCCGATACCCCGCCGGATCCGGCCAATCTTAAGCAAAATCACAACACCACATCGCCCCACCCGGCAAACAAAACCGGCGCGCCCATAAAGGACACGCCGGTCTGTACCCTTGTCCGGGACCCTATTCGAGCCCAGCCAACATCAATGCGCCGGACGACCCATGCCAGCGGCAGCATCCGCTGCAGCGACGGCCCGGGCGGCGGCGGCGGCCTCTTCGGCCTCCTCATCCCACTCGACGGCCTCGGGCTGACGCACCAAGGCCAGGTTCAGCACATCGCGCACATGGGTGACGGGAATGATCTCCAGCCCCTCTTTCACGTTGTCGGGAATCTCGGCGAGGTCCTTCTCGTTCTCCTCGGGGATCAGCACCGTCTTGATGCCGCCACGAAGAGCCGCGAGAAGCTTTTCCTTCAACCCACCGATAGCCGACGCATTGCCGCGCAACGTGACCTCACCGGTCATGGCGATGTCCTTGCGCACGGGGATCTGCGTCAGCACCGACACGATGGCCGTCACCATGGCGAGACCGGCGGACGGCCCGTCCTTGGGCGTCGCACCGTCCGGTACGTGGACGTGAATATCCATCCGGTCAAAGCGCGGCGGTTTCACCCCGATCTCGGGCGCGACCGAGCGAACGTAGGACGAGGCCGCATCGATCGATTCCTTCATAACGTCGCCCAGCTTGCCGGTGGTCTTCATCCGACCCTTGCCCGGCAGGCGCAGCGCCTCGATCTGCAAGAGATCACCCCCGACAGAGGTCCAGGCAAGGCCGGTCACGACCCCGATCTGATCCTCCTTCTCGGCGAGACCAAAGCGGAACTTCTTCACCCCGAGGAAATCATCCAGGTTCTCGGCCGTCACATCGACGCTTTCGACCTCGCCCTTGATGATCTTGGTCACGGCTTTCCGGGCGATCTTGCCCAGCTCGCGCTCAAGGCTCCGCACCCCGGCTTCGCGGGTGTAGCGGCGGATCATCTCCTGCATGGCGTCGTCCGAAATCTGGAACTCCCCCTTGCGCAGCCCGTGGTTCTTGACCTGCTTGGGCAGGAGGTGACGCTTGGCGATCTCCAGCTTCTCGTCCTCGGTGTAGCCCGCGAGGGTGATGATCTCCATCCGGTCCAGCAAGGGGCTCGGCATGTTGTAGGAGTTCGCCGTCGTCAGGAACATCACGTTGGAGAGGTCATATTCGACCTCGAGATAGTGATCGACAAAGGTGCCGTTCTGCTCGGGGTCGAGAACCTCCAGCATGGCCGAGGCCGGATCCCCCCGGAAATCCTGACCCATCTTGTCGATTTCATCGAGCAGGATCAGCGGGTTCGTCGTCTTGGCCTTTTTCAGCGCCTGGATGATCTTGCCGGGCATGGACCCGATGTAGGTCCGCCGGTGGCCACGGATCTCGCTCTCGTCGCGCACGCCGCCGAGAGAGATGCGGATGAACTCGCGCCCCGTCGCCTTGGCCACCGATTTCCCGAGCGAGGTCTTGCCCACACCCGGAGGGCCGACAAGGCACAGGATCGGGCCTTTCAGCTTCTTGCTGCGCTGTTGCACGGCGAGATATTCGACGATCCGCTCCTTGACCTTCTCAAGGCCAAAGTGGTCGGTGTCCAGCACCTCTTCCGCGCCGTGCAGGTTCTTCTTCACGCGGCTTTTCACACCCCATGGGATCGACAGCATCCAGTCGAGGTAGTTGCGCACGACCGTCGCCTCGGCGGACATGGGCGACATGTTCTTGAGCTTCTTCAGCTCCGCGTCGGCCTTTTCGCGCGCTTCCTTGGACAGCTTGGTCTCGGCGATGCGGGATTCCAGCTCGGCGATTTCGCCCTCGCCCTCTTCACCGTCGCCCAGCTCCTTCTGGATCGCCTTCATCTGTTCGTTGAGGTAATACTCGCGCTGCGTCCGCTCCATCTGCGATTTCACACGGGTCTTGATCTTCTTCTCGACTTGCAGAACGGACATTTCGCCCTGCATCAGGCCATAGACCTTCTCCAGCCGCTCGCTGACCGAGAGCGTCTCCAGAAGCTCCTGCTTCTGCTCAACCTCGATGCCGAGATGCCCGGCGACCAGATCGGCCAGCTTGGCCGGCTCGATGGCGCCGGAGACGGCGCTCAGCGCCTCTTCGGGGATGTTCTTCTTGACCTTGGCGTAGCGCTCGAACTCCTGCCCGACGGTGCGCAACAGCGCCTCGGTCGTCTCGCTGTCACCCGGCACCTCGTTGAGGTACTCCGCACGGGCCTCAAAGAAATTCGGGTTGTCGAGAAATTCCAGGATCTGCACGCGTGACGTGCCCTCCACCAGCACCTTGACGGTGCCGTCGGGCAGTTTCAGCAGTTGCAAGACATTGGCCAGAACGCCGGCATCATAGATACCTTCGGCGTCGGGATCATCGTCGGCGGGGTCGACCTGGCTGGACAGCAGGATCTGCTTGTCCTCCGCCATCACTTCCTCCAGCGCCTTGACCGATTTGTCGCGACCCACAAAGAGCGGCACGACCATATGGGGGAAAACCACGATGTCGCGCAGCGGCAGGACGGGATAGGACGGGTTGAGAGGCTCTTGCATGCTCTTTCCTTATATTGGGCAAAACCCCCGGCCCCTGGATGTGGCGGCGCACGGGTCTTCCTTTTCTGTCATGTTGAATTTGGGGTGCCTGTTCAGGGATTCAACCTCTTGGGCTCAGTGTGACGATCCTGGACATTCTTCACAAGCGCGATAAGGCGCGATTTTTGTAAAAACAATGCACAAACCTGTGGATCACCCTGCCTTTACACCAAATAACACGCATTTCCCGCGAATAACCAGAACGACAAAACCCCGGCCATCTCACGACAGCCGGGGTTCACCTTCGCATAAATACGCCCGCCGGAAGCGTCGCGATATTACTTCAGCGCTTCGTCCGTGATCTCCAGCGTATAGGCACCTTCGGGCTGCTTGGTGATCACCGGGTCGGACCCCCCGGCCAGCAATGTCTCCACCGTGCGCTCGTAATCGCCCGGGTCCAGTGCACCGTTCGATCCCGCGGTCAGCTTTGCCACCTCGCCCATCATGTATTTCTGATGCGCTTCGGTCTGGGCGCCGGTCTCATCGTAGTCCAGCACGATCTCGGCCGCCTCGTCCGGGTTCTCCTCGGCGTATTTCCAGCCCTGCATGGAGGCCGCGACGAACTTGACCATCTTCTCCTTGAAGGCCGGGTCCTCGAGCTTCTCTTCCAGCACGTAAAGCCCGTCTTCCAGCGTCGCGACGCCCTGATCCTCGTACTTGAAGGTCACCAGCTCCTCTTCGCCGATGCCCGCGTCCAGCACCTGTCCGAATTCATTGTAGGTCATGGTCGAAATGCAATCGGCCTGTCGTTGGATCAGCGGATCGACGTTGAAGCCCTGCTTCAGCACGGTAATCCCGTCATCTCCGCCCTCAGTCGGAATGCCCGCCTGGCTCATCCAGGACAAAAAGGGATATTCGTTGCCAAAGAACCAGACCCCGATGGTCTTGCCCCTGAAATCCTCAGGGCCCGTGATCCCGGTGTCCTTCCAGCAGACCAGCATCAGGCCGGACGTCTTGTAGGGCTGGGCGATATTGACCACCGGCAGACCCTTTTCGCGCACCGACAGCGCCGAGGGCATCCAGTCCACCATCACATCCGCGCCACCCCCGGCGAGCACCTGCGCCGGCGCAACATCGGGGCCACCCGGCAGAATGGTCACGTCCAGCCCGGCCTCGTCGTAAAAGCCCTTGTCCTGGGCCACGTAATACCCGGCGAACTGGGCCTGCGTGACCCACTTGAGCTGCAGGGCGACCTTGTTGTCCATGTGGCTTTCGCCCCAGGCCGTCCCGGTCATGGTGAGAGAGGCCAGCGCGGCCGCTGAAAGGAATGACTTCATGAGTATTGCTCCCTGTTATAACCCTCGTTGCGAGGGGTGCCAGAACGTGACCTTGCGTTCGATAAAGGCCACGACACCGTAAAAGGCAGACCCGGCGATGGCGGCGACGACGATTTCCGCCCAGACCATATCCAGCGCCAGCTGTCCCACGGATGTTGATATGCGAAAGCCCATCCCGACAATGGGAGAACCGAAGAACTCTGCCACGATGGCCCCGATCAGCGCCAAGGTCGATGAAATTTTCAGCCCGTTAAAGATAAACGGCATCGCAGCAGGCAGCCGCAGCTTCCACAGCCCCCGCCAATAGCCCGCCGCCCAGGTCTGCATCTGGTCACGCTGCATCTGGGTGGTTTCCTGCAATCCGGCAGTGATGTTCACCAACATGGGAAAGAACACCATGACCACGACGACCGCCGCCTTGGACTGCCAGTCAAATCCGTACCACATCACGAGGATCGGCGCGGTGCCCACAATCGGCAGCGCCGCGACGAAGGACCCCACAGGCATCAGCCCGCGCCGCAGAAAATCGCTGCGATCGACCAGAATGGCCGTTCCGAACGCCGCGAGGCAGCCGATCACATAGCCCGACAGCGCGCCCTTCACGACGGTTTGGACGAAATCGGCCCAGAGGATCGACGTGCTAGCGGCAAAGCGCGCGGCAATTGCACTCGGCGGGGGCAGAATGACGCCGGGCACCTGCAAGCCGCGCACGATCAGCTCCCACATGATTAGCAGCGTAAGGCCAAAGATCACCGGCACCGCCAGCCGGGCGCCCTGCCCCTCGGCGCGCGGTCCATTGGCGATCCGCACGTTCAGCCACCATGCGCCCAACCAGAGCGCAAGAGCCAGCACCACGAGCCCCATCATGTCCGCACCCCCATGCGCCGCAGGGTCAGCTTCTCGACCCCCGCGACGATGGCGACCAGCAAGGCGGCCAGTATCGCCGTCGCGAAAAGCGCCGACCAGATCTGGATGGTCTGCCCGTAGTAACTGCCCGTCAGCAACCGCGCGCCCAGACCCCGCACCGCCCCGGTCGGCAGCTCACCGACAATCGCCCCGACCAGCGACGCTGCGATCCCGATCTTGAGCGAAGCAAAGAGATAGGGCACCGAAGACGGCAACCGTAGCTTGAAGAAGGTCTGTGTCCGCGTCGCCGACCACGTCTGCATCTGATCAAGGTCCATGCCCGAGGGCGCCCGCAGACCCTTGACCATCCCCACGACCACCGGAAAGAATGACAGATAGGCCGAGATCACCGCCTTGGGGATCAGACCCTGCACCCCGATGGAATTCAGCACCACGATGATCATCGGCGCGATCGCCAGAATGGGTATGGTCTGGCTGGCTATCGCCCATGGCATGACGCTCATATCCATGGCGCGCGAATGCACGATCCCGATCGCCAGCACGATCCCCGCGACCGACCCGATCGCGAACCCGACCAGCGTCGCGGACAGCGTGATCCAGCCATGAAACACCAGACTGCGCTTTGAGGTGACGTTTTTCAGCGCGGTCGTCTCCCACAATTCGACCACGACCTGATGCGGGGCCGGCAGGCGCGGCTTGTCCTGCTGAAACGTCGTGCCCCAGACCTGCGGATTTTGCGCAGCGAGGGCAAAGGCCCCGACCTGCCGCCGCTCTCGCGCGCCCTCCGGCGTGACGGCGATGCCTGCGCGTTCCGCTATCGTCACAGCGCTGTGAATATTCATCGGAACGCATGCCGCGTACCAGATCGCCACGATCACCGCGACGACGCTCAACACGGGCAGGATCGCGCGGCTCATCGGGCGTCCCCCGTTTCATCTTTCGCCAAATACGCGAATTTTTTCGGATCCGACCGGCGCGACGGGCGTATTTTAGGAAAGATGAAAGGATTTCGTGGTGACCTGGTGGCGCGGTACAGGCTGGCGAGCCGATGACCGCGAAAGGTGAAGGGACCTCCCGTGATCCCACCCTCAGTACGGGGCGGCACCGGGGTTCGGCCGGCAACGGTCGGGCACCGGGCCGCAGCGCTGATGAAAAGCGGCCCGTACGTGGTCAGGGTGGCGGCCTCAGTCATAGGCATGCCCCGCCCGCAAACCGTCACGCACGCGATGCGCGATGGCGAGGAAATCTGCAGAATCGCGGATATCGAGCGGCCGCTCGCGAGGAAGCGGACTGTCGATGATGTCCGTGATCCGACCAGGACGCGGCGACATCACCACGATCTTGGTCGAAAGATAAACCGCCTCGGGAATGGAATGGGTGACAAAACCGATGGTCTTGCCGGTCCGCGACCACAGCTTCAACAGCTCTTCGTTGAGGTGATCGCGCACGATCTCGTCCAAGGCGCCGAAAGGTTCGTCCATCAGCAGAATATCCGCATCGAACGACAGCGCGCGCGCGATGGAGGCGCGCTGCTGCATGCCGCCCGACAATTGCCACGGAAACTTTCCACCGAAGCCTGCCAGATCGACAAGGTCGAGAACACGCGCCACACGCTCTGTCTGCTCTGCCCGGGAAAATCCCATGATTTCCAGCGGCAGACGAATGTTCGCGGCAATCGTGCGCCATGGGTAAAGCCCCGCCGCCTGAAATACGTAACCATAGGCGCGCGCCTGTCGGGCGGCTTCGGGGGTCATCCCGTTGACGCTGAGCGTGCCCCCCGTCGGCTGTTCAAGAGCGGCGATGCAACGCAGGAATGTCGTCTTGCCACAGCCCGAAGGCCCGATAAAACTGACGAATTCCCCCTTTTCGATGTCGAGATCAACGCCCTTGAGCGCATGCACAGGGCCATCGTTGGTCTGGAACGTGAGGTCCAGCCCCTTGGCCGAGACCACGGGTTCTTCACTTCTTGGCAACGTCACTAGATCCCCGCCGGAATGTTCATCGGATCGCGCACAACGGACCGGGGGGAGTTCAGCTCTTTCCACTTGCTCAGCGCCTTATGGGCCGAGGCGAAGGGTTTGCGCGGAACAAACCGACCGCGACCGGGCTGGGGCTGAGAATTCTGCCCCCAGGCCCAGATCACCTCGCCCCGGCTGAGCGTGTAGCGCGGCTGGGCGGTGACCTCGTAGCCCTCGAAGACGTTGTAATCGAGGATCGAGTGGTGGTTGGACGCCGAAATCGTCTTCTTGATCGAGGGGTCCCAGACCACCACATCCGCATCGGCGCCGGGCAGGATGCCGCCCTTCTTGGGATACATGTTGAGGATCTTGGCGATGTTGGTCGAGGTCACGGCGACGAATTCCTCGGGCGTCAGGCGACCCGTCTCGACCCCGAGGGTCCAGAGCACGGCGAGCCGCTCTTCCAACCCGTTGGTGCCATTGGGAATCTTGGTGAAGTCCTCCACGCCCATCTTCTTTTGCTCCGACGAAAAGGCCGCGTGATCCGTTGCCACCACCTGAAGCGAGCCGGACTGGAGCCCCGCCCATAGGCCGTCCTGATGCTCGCGCCCGCGAAACGGCGGCGACATCACGCGCCGTGCCGAGTGCAGCCAGTCATCGGAGAGGTATTCGTTATCATCCAGCGTGAGGAACTGCGCCAGCGGCTCTCCATAGACGCGCATCCCCTTCTGGCGCGCGCGCCGGATCGCCTCATGCGCCTGCTCGCAACTGACATGCACGATATAGAGCGGCACGCCAGCGGCATCGGCAATGGTAATGGCGCGGTTGGCGGCCTCCCCCTCGAACTCGGGGGGGCGCGAGCGCGCGTGCCATTCCGGCCCGGTCTTACCTTCGGCGAGGAATTTCTTTTGCATCAGGTCGACCAGATCGCCGTTTTCCGCATGCACCATCGGCAGCGCGCCCAACTCGCGGCAACGCGAGAACGAGGCGAACATCTCGTCATCTTCCACCATCAAGGCGCCCTTGTAGGCCATGAAGTGCTTGAACGAATTGACCCCCGCATCGACCGCGTCCTTCATCTCGTCAAAAATACTCTGATTCCAGCCGGTGACCGCCATGTGATACCCGATGTCAGAGCAGATCTGCGGCGCCGATTTCCGGTGCCATTCCTGGATCGCGTTCTTGATCGAGCCGTCCTCGCCCGGCAGACAGAAATCGATCAGCATCGTGGTGCCGCCGCAGGCTGCGGCCCATGTGCCCGTTTCAAAGGTTTCGGCCGCCGTCGTGCCCATGAAGGGCATCTCCAGATGGGTATGCGGGTCGATGCCGCCGGGGATCACATAGGCATCCGAGGCGTCGATGACCTCGTCGCCCCTCAGACCTTCGCCGATTTCCGCGATCACATCGCCTTCGATCAGGACATCGGCCTTGATCTGGCGATCCGCGGTGACGACCGTGCCGCCCTTGATGACTTTGCTCATTTGAACACTCCTATTAGTTCACCCTGTACGTTGGCGAGTGGATCGCCAAGGGCGAGGATCAAACCAGTACCTCCAAACAACAACGCGAGAAGAAATTGCCGAGACGCCCGCTTTATAGCTCTGTCGTTTCGCTTGATCAGTTCATCATTTCGCTCGATTAGCGCAGAAAGCACGTAACCTTCCCGGCCGTCACCGAGATAGTTTTCGAAAGCCGCGCTCGTCCCTCCGCTATCAAAGAACCGAGTGGGGCGAGCTGAGTAAGCCGCCAGAACTCCCGCTGCGAAGAAGTGTAGTAATATTAGAAGCTGGACATATTGCGTAGTCACCCTCGCAGAGGAATCGAGCACCAGAGCCGCCAGCACTATCACGACTGCGCAAAATGCATATGCACGCTGATCCGATGAAGTAGCGATCGATAGTTGAGCGACCAGTTTCATCTCAGTCTGCCGGAGGGCTTCCTTCATGGCATCACTTTTGGTATATTCAGATATGTAGTAGTCTGGAGCTATTTTCATGGCAGATAAAGATCAGGCGCCGCCACCGCCTCCTCCACCTCAGATGCCGCGTGAACCATTGGTGAAATGGCCGGGTCCGTCCCCCAGAAAAGGTTAAGGCTCGCGCTCACTCCACGACCTCCGCCGTCTCGACCACCGCGTGCAGCAGAACATCCGTTCCGGCGATGGCCCAGTCCTTGGAGATCTCTTCGGCCTCGTTATGGCTCAGCCCGTCAACGCAGGGGCACATCACCATGGCCGTCGGGGCGACGCGATTGATCCAGCAGGCATCGTGGCCTGCCCCCGAAATGATGTCGCGATACGCATAGCCCAGCCGGTCGGCGGCGTCGCGCAGGGCGCCGACGCAGCCCGCGTCGAACTCCACCGGGTCAAAGCCGCCGACCTTCTCGAACGACACCTCTAGCCCCATGTCGTCGCAAATCGCCTGCGCCCCGGATTTCAACCGGGCTTCCATATCCTCGATCACCGAAAGGTCGGGCGAGCGGAAATCGACCGTGAAAACGACCTTGCCGGGGATCACATTGCGCGAATTGGGATAGACGTCGATATGCCCGGCGGCGCCGACAGCATGGGGCGCATGGCTCAGCGCGATCTCATCGACCAGTTGCAGGACCGCCGCCATGCCGAGGCCGGCGTTCTTGCGCAGTGGCATCGGGGTTGAGCCTGTATGCGCGTCACGTCCCGTAATCGTCACCTCGATCCAGGCGAGCCCCTGCCCGTGGGTGACGATGCCGATGTCCTTGCCCTCGGCTTCGAGGATCGGACCCTGTTCGATGTGCAACTCGAAGAAGGCATGCATCTTGCGTTGTCCGACCGGCTCTGCGCCCTCCCAACCGATGCGCTTCAACTCTGCGCCAAAGGCGAGGCCCTTGGCATCCTCGCGCGCCTTGGCCCAAGCTTCGTCGTGGACGCCGGCAAAGACGCCGGAGGCCAGCATCGCGGGGGCGTAGCGCGTGCCCTCCTCGTTCGTCCAGTTGGTCACGACAATCGGATGGCGGGTCTTCACGTCGAGGTCATTGAGGGTGCGCACAATTTCCAACGCGCCGAGCACGCCCAGGACGCCGTCATATTTGCCGCCCGTCGGTTGCGTATCGAGGTGCGAGCCGACATAGACCGGCAGCGCATCGGGATCAGTACCGGGACGCAGCGCGAACATATTGCCCATGGAATCGAGGCCCATTTCGCAACCCGCCGCCTCGCACCACGACTGGAACAGCGCGCGACCCTCGGCGTCCTCGTCCGTCAGGGTCTGGCGGTTGTTGCCCCCCGCGACCCCCGGTCCGATGGTGGCCATCTCCATCAGGCTGTCCCACAATCGGTCGCCGTTGATTCGGAAGTTTTCGCCCGCTGCCGCCATTTGAGCCTCCTGCCCGCCAACCTTTTGACCAACCGGTCAAAGGACACGCTAGCAGAGGCCTGTACCCAGTCAAGAATTTCACACCCCGCCCCCCTCTTCGCCCGGCATATCGTCCAATTTTTGCACATCTCTGGACTAAAGGGGAAAACTGCGAAACATTGAAACAAAACCAGAATTTTTCGATCGGGGGACCGGGTTTGAAAGACAATGTCATGGGGCAGACCCGTATCCAACGCACCAAAATCGCCGTGATCTGCGAGGCCGCGCTCGACGTCTTCTCGACCCATGGCTATCGCGGCACCACAGTGGACCAGATTGCGCGGGCGGCGGAGCTTTCCAAGCCGAACCTGCTCTATTATTTTCCCAGCAAGGAGGCGATCCATACCCATCTTCTGAACCAGCTGATGGATACCTGGCTCGACCCGCTGCGCGAACTTGATCACACAGGGGATCCCCTTTCGGAAATCCTCACCTATGTGCGGCGCAAACTGGCGATGAGCCGCGACATGCCGCGTGAAAGCCGTCTATTCGCCAATGAGATCCTGCAAGGCGCCGAGCGTATCGGCCCCGCCCTGTCGACAGAGCTGAAACCGCTGGTCGACGACAAGGCGCGCGTGATCGCCGAGTGGATGCATGCGGGACGGCTGCGCGCCTCGGATCCGCATCACCTGCTGTTCTCGATCTGGTCGCTGACCCAGCATTACGCGGATTTCGACGTGCAGGTCCGCGCGGTGCTGGGTCCGGAGGTCGACGACCCCTTCCCCGAGGCCGAAGCCTATCTGGTGACGATGTTCACCCGGATGTTGTCGGTGTGACACCGCCGCGCAAGCGGGGCGCATGCGGCGTGACCGGTGGGGTCGCGCCGTGAGTATTTTTAACGAGATGAAGCCCGGAGTCGCGCGCCCTATTCCGCCGCCGGAACCGCGGCGGGGTTATTGGGATGCGTCGTCCAGTTAGCATAGTCGCGGACCGTTTCGCCGGTGCGCGGATCAATGCTGCCCTTGTCGAGTTCGACCATGGTGATGCATTCCTCCACCGGGCAGACATTGACGCAGAGATTGCAGGCGACGCATTCCTCGTCGATCACCGTGAACTCCCGCTCTGCACTCATTGCGATGGCCTGATGCGAGGTATCCTCGCAGGCGGCATAACAGCGACCACAACCGATGCAGGCGTCCTGGTCGATCCGTGCCTTGGTGACGTAATTGAGATTGAGGTGCTGCCAATCCGTGACATTGGGCACCGCCATGCCGATGAAATCTTCGGTCGAGCGATAGCCTTTTTCATCCATCCATTGCGACAGGCCCGAGATCATTTCCTGCACGACCTTGAAACCATAGGTCATCGCCGCCGTGCAAACCTGCACATTTCCACAGCCTAAAGCCATGAATTCCGCCGCATCGCGCCAGGTGGTGATCCCGCCAATACCCGAAATCGGCAAGCCGCGGGTTTCGTTATTCCGCGCGATTTCGCTGACCATCGACAGGGCAATCGGTTTCACCGCCGGTCCGCAATACCCGCCGTGGCTGCCCTTGCCGTCAATCGTCGGTTCCGGCGCCATCAGGTCAAGATCGACATGGGTGATCGAATTGATCGTATTGATCAGGCTCACCGCATCCGCGCCACCCATTTTTGCCGCCGTCGCCGGTTTGCGAATGTCGGTGATATTCGGGGTCAGTTTCACGATAACGGGTTTGGAATAGTACTTCTTGCACCACTCCGCGACCATCTGGATATACTCCGGCACTTGACCGACAGCCGCGCCCATGCCGCGCTCGCTCATTCCGTGGGGGCAGCCAAAGTTCAGCTCGATCCCGTCGGCGCCGGTCTGCTCGACGAGCGGCAGGATGGATTTCCAGGCCTCCTCTTCGCAGGGCACCATGATGGAGGCGATGAGCGCGTGTTCGGGGTAGTCCCTCTTGACCCGCGTCATCTCCTCGAGGTTGGTATGCAGATCGCGGTCAGTGATCAATTCAATGTTGTTCATCCCCAGCAGCCGCCGGTCCGCACCCCAGATCGCCCCGTAACGCGGGCCGTTAACGTTGACCACGGGTGGCCCCGCCTCACCGAGCGTCTTCCACACCACGCCGCCCCAACCGGCATCAAAGGCGCGCCGGACGTTGTATTCCTTGTCCGTCGGGGGCGCGGAGGCCAGCCAGAACGGGTTGGGTGACGTGATTCCCAGGAATGTCGTCGTCAGATCAGCCATTAGCCTTCTCCCATCAGCGTCGTGTGGATGTCTTCGGCGGCGTCGCGTCCCTCGGCAACGGCCGTTACAGTCAGATCGTCGCCCCCCGTGGCGCAGTCCCCCCCGGCCCAGACACCGGGCAGGCTGGTGCGTCCGGCCCCGGTCACGGCGATCTTGCCCCCGCTAAGGTCGAGCGGCTCCGGCGCGCCTGCCAGCGTCTGACCGATGGCGCGCAGACATTGATCCGCCGGGACGCGAATGGTCTCGCCCGTGCCGGTCAGGCGACCGTCGACGTCGCGGGTGTATTCGAACTCCACCGCCTCCAGTGCGTCATTGCCGTGTAGCGCGACCGGCTGGACATTGGCGAGGATGCGCACGCCGCTGGCTGTGGCGAGGTGCTGTTCATAAACCGAGGCCGCCATGCGGTCCTGTCCGCGTCGGTAGGCAACGGTGACGGTCTCTGCCCCCAGAAGTCGGGATTGCACCGCCGCGTCGATCGCTGTCATTCCGCCGCCGATCACCACGACGTTGCGCCCGACGGGCTGCGATTGCAGATCCTCCGCCTGACGCAGATCGGCGATGAAATCCACCGCATCACGCGCATTCGCAAGGCCCTCGCCCGGAGTGGCGAGCGCGTTGACGCCGTTCAGCCCCATGCCGATGAAGACCGCATCGAAACGCGATGACAGGGCCTCCAGCGTCACGTCGCGCCCGAGGGCGGTGCCGGGCTCGATCGTGATGCCGCCGATGCGCAGCAGCCAGTCGACTTCGGCCTGCGCGAAATTCTCGGTGCTCTTGTAGGAGGCGATGCCATATTCGTTGAGCCCGCCGGGCTTGGGTCGGGCATCGAGGATGACAACCTCATGCCCCTTCATCGCCAGGCGATGCGCGCAGGACAGACCCGCCGGCCCCGCGCCCACCACCGCGATGCGCTTGCCCGTCGGTGCAGCGCGTTCAAACGGATGGGTGTTCTGCGCCATCAGCCGGTCCGTTGCGTAACGCTGAAGGCGCCCGATTTCGACCGGCTTGCCCTCGGCGATCTCGCGCACGCAGACCTCCTCGCACAGGGTTTCGGTCGGACAGACACGGGCGCACATGCCGCCGAGGATGTTCTGGTCGAATATCGTCTTTGCCGCTGCTTCGGGTGTGCCCGTCGCGATCTGGCGAATGAACAGCGGGATGTCGATGGAGGTCGGACAAGCCGTCATGCAGGGCGCGTCATGACAAAAATAACACCGGTCCGCGGCGACATGCGCTTCGTGCTTATCCAGAGGCGGATGCAGATCGGAAAAGTTCTGCGCCAGCTCGTCTTCGGTCAGGCGGCCTGCGGTGATGCCATCCGTTCGGGGCGAAATGTTCATCGGAAACTCCGGCTGTGATCTCTGCGGAGTAGCGTGGCACAGGAAAATTTTTTATCAAATGGTAAAATTTCGATCCAGGTGGCGAAATCGACCGGAGCCATAAGTGTGCGCGCAAAACTTGGGCAATCGCGGTCTGGTCGCGGTGTGGCGGCGGATCGGTTTACCATGGGCTGCGCGACCGGTCTTCGACTTTGGTCGACAGTGCAGCGCTGGACGGAGTAGTCGCACGCTGGCGACAGGGCACGTCATCATCGATTGCCCCGGCACCGCTATATCCATCCACCAAAGGCGCGGAATGTATTGCATTCGTTCCGAGGCGCGAGGGAAGACGACGCGCATGTTTCAGCAAATGATACACATATCGAAATAGCCGTTGCCGGGAGTGAAGCGAGAGGCAAGAGCAACTTTGCCATTCCCGGTAACGGCTATTAGGACCTCGCAATTAGGACTTGGCGATCTTCATATCTTCGGGGTCGCGACCGGCGCTGATCTGTTCCTTGTACCAATCAGGTTGACGTCCGCGCCCGCTCCACGTCAATTCGGGATTCTCGGGGTGCCGGAATTTGGGCGGGTTGATCTTGCGTGAGCGTCCGCCGCTTCCGGTCAGATCATTCAGGTTGAACCCCAACTCGGCGGCCTTGGCCTCCAATTCGGCGAGAGCGGCTTTCTTCTTGCGGCTCTCATAGTTCTTGATTGCAGCGTCGACGTCTTTTCGCAGCGCCTTCAACTCGTCCAGAGACATCTCATTCAGGTTAACTGTCGTCATCCGTTCCTCTTGCTTTTTGATGAAAGCCGCGAAACAGGCGGCGGAATTTTCGTAACCAGACACACTTTCAATCCTATTCGTTAAATACCTGTTACCGGAATCGCAAGTTTCAATTTGTATCAGTCGAATTTCTGCCGTGACGCCAATATAAAAAATGCCCGACACAAAGCCGGGCATTTTCGATATGGACATAACGCCCTCAGAGGACAGACTTTATTGTGACGTGTTCCGTGCAACGAGTAGACTGACGACGTTTTCGATCATCCGAATGCCCGCGTCCTGACCCAGCGACATGATCGATTCAGGATGGAATTGCACAGCCGCAACCGGCAGATCGCGATGTTGCAATCCCATAATGACGCCATCAGCCGTGGTCGCCGTCACACGTAAAACATCCGGCAAGGTTTCTGGCTTTGTGTGCAGGGAATGATAGCGCCCGATGGTCACCTGGTCCGGCAATCCGTCAAAGACCAATCCGGGATCGCACACATCGACCCGCGACGGTTTGCCATGCATCGGCACGTCGAGCTGGATCAAATCCGCACCGAAATGTTCGGCAATCGCCTGCATTCCGAGGCAAACCCCGAAAACCGGCAAATTGCGCGCAAGCGCCTTGTCGAGTGTCGCGCTGCAATCGAAATCGCCAGGTGTCCCCGGCCCCGGCGACAAAACCACCAGATCGGGACGGAATTCGGCAAAGACCTCTTCATCCACCGGCGACCGTGTCGTCAGCACTTCGGCCCCGGTTTGACGAAAATAATTGGCCAGCGTGTGCACAAAGCTGTCTTCGTGATCGACCAGCAGAATGCGCCGCCCCTTGCCTTTCGCAAGGCGCCAATCATCGCCGCCCCGCTCATTGCTGGCGACATCGCCGCGAATGGCGGCGCGCATGGCGCTGGCCTTCAGCTCGGTCTCGGCCTCTTCCTCGTCGGGGTCGCTGTCATAAAGCAGGGTCGCGCCGGCGCGCACCTCGGCCACGCCATCCTTGATCCGGATGGTGCGCAGGGTCAGTCCGGTGTTCATGTCGCCGTCAAAGCCGATGGCCCCGATGGCCCCACCATACCAGAAACGCGTCGATTTCTCGTGCTTTTCGATGAACCGCATCGCCCAGAGCTTGGGCGCGCCCGTCACCGTCACCGCCCATGCGTGGCTGAGAAAGGCGTCAAAGGCGTCCATCCCGGCGCGCAGCCGCCCCTCGATATGATCGACGGTGTGGATCAGGCGTGAATACATCTCGATCTGACGCCGACCGATGACGCGGACGGAACCGGGGTCACACACCCGGCTCTTGTCGTTTCGATCGACGTCGGAACACATGGTCAGTTCGCTCTCGTCCTTCTTGGATTGCAAGAGCTTGAGGATCTGTTCGCTGTCCTCGATAGCATCCGCGCCGCGCTTGATGGTGCCGGAAATCGGGCAGGTTTCGACCCGCCGCCCGGTGACGCGCACGAACATCTCGGGGCTGGCGCCCACCAGATATTCGCTGTCGCCGAGGTTCATGATGAAACCGAAGGGGGCGGGATTAATCTTTTTCAACCGCTTGAAGATGGCCGAGGGGCTGTCCTTGCAGGGTTCGTAAAACACCTGCCCCGGCACAACCTCAAAGAGATCGCCGCGCACGAAGCTTTTCTTGGCCTCCTTAACGAGTTCGGCATATTCGCCGGGCTGGTGATCGCCGCGCGGCACATCCTGGCGTCCGCGCTGAAAGGCGACCTCTTCGCCGCCGCCGCTCAACCCGTCGGTGCGCTGCGTGCCGTCGGAAAACTCGTAGCGATAGCGCACGGCACTGGCGGAGTAATGATCCGCCACCAGCAGATCGTCAGCTAGAAAAAGCACGAGATCACGCTGATCCGCGGGCCGTTCGAGGTGGAATTCGATCGGTTCGAACTGGAATGCGAGGTCATAGCCAAAGCCACCGTAAAGGCCGAGGTGGTGATCCTCATCCGATTTGAAATGCCCCACGAGGGCGCGCAGGACCGTGAAAACCGAGGGCGCGCGAGAGCGTTCCTCTTCGTTATAGACCCGGTCGGGTTCGGCGATGCGCAGATCGAACTGTTCCTCGGCAGCGGTGAAATCCACCACCTCTGGCAAGCCTTCGACCACGTCGCGCATCATCGTTAGCAGGACACGCCCGCGCGGATTGAGCGCGGCGATGCGCATCTGGCGGCCGCGTGCCTCCACCACCACGGGAGGCTCGGAAAAGCCGAATTCCCAACGGGTGTAGCGGCCCGGATATTCGTAATTCGATGAAAACAACGCGCCGCGATGTGAATCGAGCTGCTCCGCCAGCCGGTCGGTGTCACGGTGATAATCGGCAGGCACCTCGCGGCGCGTGATGGTCAGGCCGCCGTCGGTTCGGTAAGTAAGATCGGTCATTCTGGGTCTCGTACAAGGGGCGGCAGGCCAGTGGCCGCCGCAGGAACAGGGAAAGGGTCAGCGACGGATCACCCGCGCCATCGCCCTCCGATCTGGTGCCCCTGCCAAAGGATGCCGGTCATGGCACGCCCCTTTTTGTCCAACGCCAGTGGCTTAGCAAGGCGGGGGTGCGATGTAAACCGATGACGCGCGGCCCCACCCTCAGGCGTGGTGGCCCGCGTCGGATTTGAGTATTTGGGACGAGATGAAGCCACCCCGTCCCAAGCCATGATCAACCGAGTGCGGCGTCACAGCGCGCGCAGGTCCCGGCATGGGTATGAGTGCCGACATCGGGGCGGATCTTCCAGCAGCGCTGGCATTTCTCGCCCTCGGCGCGTTCAAAGACCACGGCGACGCCCGGCACCTCGGGCAGGCGGAAGGCCTCGTCCGGGGCGGGATCGCCGGTGAGGTCGATGTCCGAGGTGATGCAGATGTCCTCGAAGGCGACGGATTTCAGCGCCTCCAGCATCTCGGGCTCAGCGATATGGACCAGCGGCGCGGCCTCCAGCGAGGCGCCGATCACCTTGTCCGTGCGCTGGATCTCCAGCGCCGCCGTGACCGCGCGCCGGGCTTGGCGGACGCGACCCCATTTCTGCGCCAGCGCCGCGTCGCGCCATGCCGCCGGGGTCTCGGGAAAATCGACGAGGTGGATCGAGGAGCCCTCACCGGGGAAGCGTTCCAGCCAGACCTCCTCCATCGTGAAGACCAGCACCGGGGCGAGCCATGTCGTCAGGCGGTGGAACAGGATGTCGAGAACCGTGCGCGCCGATTTCGCCCGCAACGTGTCACCGTCGCAGTAAAGCGCGTCCTTGCGGATGTCGAAGTAGAAGGCCGAAAGCTCCACCGTGGCAAAGTTGAAGACCGCCTGGAACATCGACTGGAAGTTGTAGCTGGCATAGCCCTCGCGCACGACGTCATCGAGCTCGGCCAGACGGTGCAGCACCCAACGTTCCAGTTCCGGCATCTCTTCGGGGGCCACGCGATCGGCCTCGTCAAAACCGTTGAGCGAGCCGAGCAGGAAACGCATGGTGTTGCGCAACCGCCGGTAGCTGTCCGCGACGCCCTTGAGGATCTCCGGCCCGATGCGCTGATCGGCCGAATAATCCGCCTGCGCCACCCAGAGCCGCAGGATATCGGCGCCGTATTCCTTGACCACCTTCTCGGGCACGATGGTATTGCCAAGCGATTTGGACATCTTGTTGCCCTTGGCATCCAGCGTGAAGCCGTGCGTCACCACGTTGCGGTAAGGCGCGCGCCCCTTGGTGCCGCAGGCCTGCAACATCGAGGAGTGGAACCAGCCGCGATGCTGGTCGGTCCCTTCGAGGTAGACATCCGCGATCCCGTCCGCAGCCCCGTCCGCGCGGTCGCGCAGCACAAAGGCGTGGGTCGAGCCGCTATCGAACCACACGTCGAGCACGTCGAACACCTGCTCATAGGCCTCCGGGTCCGCGGCATCGGCGATGAAGCGGTCCTTCGCCCCCTCGGCGTACCAGACATCCGCGCCCTCGGTCTCAAAGGCCTCCGCGATACGGGCGTTTACGGCGTCATCGCGCAGCAGATAATCCGCGTCGGTCGGCAAAGCGCCCTTCTTCACGAAACAGGTCAGCGGTACACCCCAGGCGCGCTGTCGTGACAGCACCCAGTCGGGACGGGATTCGATCATCGAATACAAACGGTTACGCCCCGTCTGCGGATGCCATTTCACGAGACTATCGATGCTGGTCAGCGCCCGTTCCCGGATGGTTTTGCCATGGGTGTCATCTCCGCCAACCGGCTTGTCGATGGCCGCGAACCACTGCGGCGTGTTGCGGTAGATGATCGGCGCTTTGGAGCGCCATGAATGCGGATAGCTATGCTTGATCTTGCCACGCGCCAGCAGACCGCCAACCTCGATCAGCTTGTCGATCACGGCCTTATTGGCATCCCCTTCGCCGCCCTTGCGGTTCAGGATGTATTTCCCCCCAAAGAAGGGCAAATCCGCACGGAACGACCCGTCGTCCATCACGTTATAAGTGATGACTTTTTCCAACATCCCGAGGTCGCGATAAAGGTCGTATTCCTCCATCCCGTGGGATGGCGCACAATGCACGAACCCGGTCCCTTCGGTGTCGGTGACGAAATCGGCGGCGCGGAAATCACGGATGTCATCCCATTCGCCATTGGAGCCTTCGGCCCCGGCCAGCGGGTGATGCAACGAAATCTTGGCCAGATCGTCCTGGGTCACATCGCACAATCGGCGATACATGCCTTCTTCCAAACGGGCGCGCCCCAAAACATCGGCCGCGCGATCATCCGCCAGGATATAGCGATCCCCGATAGAGACCCAGCATTCCTCGGGTCGCCCGGTGATCTCATACAGCCCGTAAGAGATGCTCTCGCCATAAACCACCGCCTTGTTAGACGGCATGGTCCAAGGGGTCGTGGTCCAGATCACCACCTGTGCGGAATCCAGCGTCGCATCGCCCGTGCCCACGACCTTGAACTTCACCCAAATGGTAAAGCTCTCCTTGTCGTGGTACTCAACCTCCGCCTCGGCCAGCGCGGTCTTTTCAACGGGCGACCACATCACGGGTTTCGAGCCCTGATAGAGCGACCCGTTCATCAGGAATTTCATGAATTCTTCGGCGATGACACGTTCGGCGTGGAAATCCATCGTCAGATAAGGGTTTTCCCAATTGCCGGTGATCCCCAGACGTTTGAATTCTTCGCGCTGGATATCGACCCAGCCTTCGGCAAAAGACCGGCATTCCTGACGGAAATCGACGACAGGCACGTCGTCCTTGTTCTTGCCCTTTTTGCGGTACTGCTCTTCGATCTTCCATTCAATCGGAAGACCGTGACAATCCCAACCGGGGATATAGCGCGCGTCATGGCCCATCATCTGGTGTGAACGCACGACCATATCTTTCAGAATTTTGTTCAACGCATGACCGATGTGCAAATGCCCGTTGGCATAGGGTGGGCCGTCATGGAGCACAAAGGGCGCGCGGCCCTCCTTTTCACGCAGGCGGTCATAGACACCGATCTTTTCCCACTTGGCCAGCCAATCAGGCTCGCGCTTGGGCAATCCGGCTCGCATGGGGAAATCGGTCTTGGGAAGGTTCAGCGTTTGTTTGTAGTCGGGAGTCTCGGCGCTCATTTCGGGCGTTCCGTCTGTCAGATATTCGGGAAAGGGGATAAATCGGCGCGGGCATCCATACGCCTTGACCCGGCGGCTCGTCTGTCAGAGCGCCGGGCTGATAATTCGAATGATGATCGCAAAGCATCCCATCTTGGCCCGCCTTATAGGTCCAGCCCGCCACAGGGTAAAGCCGCGAAACACGTTGCGCGGTCCCTGCCCGTCCTGCTTGGTGAAAATATCTGAATACGCGCGAAGGTTTTGCCCCGCCTCAGCCGGCGTCAACTTCGCCTTTATCCCCGAACAATCCGGTCAGCGCGCGCCGCAGCACGCTCGTGACACGCGGTCGCCGGCCAGCGCCAAAGGGCATCGGGCGGCAGACCTCCATCGCCGCGATTCCGACCCGTGCGGTCAGCGCGCCGTTGACGACCCCCTCGCCAAAGCGGCGAGATAGCTTTGCCAACACATTCCCCCCGAGCATAGAGCCGACCATGTCATCGCCGACCGCCACCGCGCCGGTGGCTACCAGATGCGTCATCACCGCCCGCGTCAGCCGGAGAGAGCCGAGCGTGCCGGACCGCCCGCCGTAGACCTCCGCTATGCGCCGGATCATGCGAATATTGCTGGTCATCGCCGCCAGCACATCGGCAAAGGCCAGCGGCACCAGCGCGGTGACGGCGGCCACCTGACGCGCCGCCGCCTCGACCTCGCGCAGGGCGGCGGCGTCAAGCGGCGCGATCAACTCGGCCTCGGCCAGTTCCATCAGGGCGGCGGCGTCGAATTGCTCTTCGCGGCGCTCGGCAAACCGTTCGTGATGCCAGCGCATCTCTGCCCGCGGGCGATACATCGCGTCCAGACGGTCGGCGTAGGCCCGCGCCTCTGAGAGATCGCCCTCCACCAGCGCCACTTCGGCCAGCGCGTGCAATTCATCCATCCGCGACAGGCGAGAAAAGGCGGCGATTTCCTTGACGACGATGGCCAGAACGACCAACCCGAAGGCGACGAACAACGCGGCCACCGCCCAGCCGAGCCATGGGGTGCTGGCCACCAGCGAAACGACGAAATTCCACGCCGCCGCCGTGACGGCGACCGAGAGCAGCGCCGCCAGCAACCCCCAGAACCAGCGCGCCAAGCGCGACGGACGCCGCGCCGCCAGCGTCGCGGCCAGTTGCATCGCCCGCCCGCTCGGCGCCTCGATTGCGCCGGGCAGATCGGGGACCGGGGGTGCCTCGGCCGGGCCGGGGCCGTCGCTCTCCATCTCGATCATCACCGGACCGCGTCGTGTCTCGTCAGCCATGGGCCACCTCCGCATCCCAGACAAAATAGATGTCGGGCAAATTCTCGTCGTTGCGCGCCCCGTCCGAGCGGTCGATCTCGACAAAGCCGTGGCGCTGGTAGAACCGGCGCGCGCCGGTGTTGGCCACAAAGGTATATAGCTCCAGCCTCGGGGCCACCGCCTGCGCGGCCCGGATCAACCGCGCCCCGATGCCGCGTCCGCGTGCGCCGCGCGCGACGTAAAGCGCATGCACATAGCCGCCCTCACGCGCTAGGAAACCGCGCACCGCGTTGTCCTCGGCCAGCCAGACAAGATCGTTGTCGATCAAGAGCCCCGCGTGGGAGATATCCTCGGCCTCGCTGTGCAGGCGCGGTTTCCAGGCGTGCTCGCGGGAGGCCTGGTTCAGGATCGCGCCGACCACGCCCGCATCCAGCGGCTGCGCCTTGCGGATCGCCAGATCGCCCTGACGCGCCGACTTTGGCGCTGGCTCCGGCGCGGCGCTCACAGGCGATCCCCCAGCAGGAACTGCGCCGCGCGGTCCAGCCGGATATGCGGCGGCCCCTCGCCCGGTTTCAGACGCAGCACGGCGGGCGCAAAGCTCATCACACCGTATTCACCGTCCAGCCATCGGTCCTGCCCGGCACGGGCCGGATTCAGCAGGCGGGCCGGGTCTTCGGGCAATTCGCCGGGATACATCGCCGCCATCCGTCCGCGCGTACCTTCGGGTGTCAAAAGCGTGCCGCGCACACAATCGAGCGGCCCGCCCTCATGTTGCAGCGTCTCTTCGACCGTCGCGCGGATCGAGGCGATCGACATCGCCTGCGTCTGCGCCCCGGCGAACTTCGCCCTATCGACGGCGTCGCGCACCATCGCCTGCATGATCCCGGTCAGCGCGCTGTGCTGGGAATGGTGCAGATGATCCGCCTTGGTCGCGGCAAAGAGGATTTTTTCCACCCGCTGCCCCATCAGGAGCCGGCTGAGAAAGCGGTTTCGCCCCGGTCGGAACGCCCCGAGGATATCGCCAAGCGTCTGGCGCAAATCCTCCATCGCGCGCGGCCCCTTGTGGATCGCGCCGAGCGTGTCGACCAGCACCACCTGCCGGTCGATCCGGGCAAAGTGATCGCGAAAGAAGGGCTTGGCCACCTGCGATTTATAAGCGTCATAGCGCCGCTCCATCTCGCGCCAGAGACCGCGCCGGGCGGGGCGATCCTCGGGGCGGAGGGGCGCAAAGGTCAAAGCGGGCGAGCCGGCCATCTCTCCGGGCAACAGGAAACGTCCCGGCGTCAGGTCGGAATAACCCGCCAGCCGCGCGCCCTCCAGATAGCCGGTATAGGCGCGCGCCAGTGTCTGTGCGTCGGTTTCCTCCCACGTCCCCTTGTCGCGAAACCCCTCGATCACACCGAGAAAGCCCGCCGCCTCATCGCGCGGCGCGATCCGCTCCAGCATCTCGCGCGACCATTCGGCGTAGGTGCGATCCATCAACCCGAGGTCGAGCAGCCATTCACCGGGATAATCCACGATGTCGAGATGCACGACGCGCGGTCCCTGAAGCCCGCCGAGAAGCCCGCCGGGACGCACCTTGAACGACAGGCGCAGCTCGCTCACCGCGCGGGTGCTTTCGGGCCAATGCGGGCTGGCCGAGGTCAGCGCGGCGAGGTGACTCTCGTACTCGAACCGGGGCACGGTGTCGTCGGGCTGGGGCTGGAGAAAGGCGGTGGTGATCCGCCCGTCCGCCTGCGCGACGAGGCCCGGCATGCGCGCCCGGTCCAGGAGGTTTGCAACCAGCGAGGTGATGAACACCGTCTTGCCCGACCGCGCCAGCCCGGTCACGCCGAGCCGGATGACCGGCTCAAAGAACGCGCCCGAGACCGTATCGCCCACCGATTCCACCTGCCGGGCGACGCCCTCGGCCAACCTGCCAATCACCAAAGTTCCAAACCCCGCCCTGTCTTCATATCGCCCCAAGAATGGCCGCGCCCTCAAATGGTTCTGTAATGCCACTGGGCAGAAGATAGGGCCGTCCCGGCCTGCCTGCCACCCCCCTTGGGGGATGGATCGTGCATGCGTCGATGCCTCTCAATGCCTGTCGCTGTGACCACCATCCCGGCGGATGTGCTGGTGGCTTCTGCACGGCGACTCTCCGAGGTGCAACGCGACGGCACCGCCATTGATCGTCCTCGCAAGCGCCTTTTGCTGACGCGAACGCCCAAACGCGCAAGGTCAGGCAGTGGTCCGGGCACCGGCTGAAACCCGGCACTGGACCCGCCTGCCTGCCCGCGATAAATCCCCGCCATGCCCCGTTATGCCCTTCAGGTCGAATATCACGGCGCGCCCTTTGCCGGGTGGCAGCGTCAGGCCGATCAGCCCTCGGTTCAAGGCGCGATCGAACAGGCGCTGGCACGGTTGGAGCCGGGGCCGCACACCATCGCCGCCGCCGGTCGCACGGACGCCGGGGTCCATGCCACCGCGCAGGTCGCGCATTGCGATCTGGGCAAGAGCTGGGACCCCTTCCGCCTGTCCGAGGCGCTGAACTACCACCTCAAACGCTCGGGCGTGGCGATCCGCGCCTGCGCCGAGGTCGACCCCGAATGGCACGCACGGTTTTCGGCGGTTGAGCGGCGCTACCTCTTTCGCCTGCTGACCCGCCGCGCTCCGGCCACCCATGACGCGGGGCTGGTCTGGCAGGTCTCGCATCCGCTGGACATCGCGGCAATGCGCGCCGGCGCCGCGCATCTGGTCGGGCATCACGATTTCACCACCTTCCGCTCGTCGACTTGTCAGGCCAAGAGCCCGGTCAAGACGCTGGACGAGATCCGGATCGAGCCGCATGAGACGCTCTCCGGTCCCGAGATCCGGCTGCATTTCCGCGCCCGTTCGTTCCTGCACAATCAGGTGCGATCGTTTGTCGGAACGCTTGAACGCGTCGGGTCGGGTCATTGGCCGCCCGAGCGGGTGGGCGAAGTGCTGGAGGCGCGCGACCGCGCCGCCTGCGGTCCGGTCTGCCCGCCGCAGGGCCTGTACCTCGTCGGGGTGGGCTATCCGGATGACCCCTTCGCCGCGTAAAGCGCTGTTGCTGGCGATCCTTGCCGATAAACCCGCCCGGGTGTCGCAGGGGGCGCTGCCCCCGGCCTGCGGCCTCCCCCGGGATATTTTAAAAACCCAAGTGAAATCATCTGTCGGGACCTTTTCAGGCCCCCCTCGTCGGGCCATATAGAGAAGATGAGCGACTCTCTTTCCCTGCCCGCCGGTCCCATGGGGCAATGGCCCGAACTGCTGCCCGGCTGGGTCTGGCTTTGCGGTGCCGGGCCGGGCGATCCGGGGCTGCTGACGATCCATGCGGTAAACGCGCTGCGCCAGGCGGACGTGGTGATCTATGACGCGCTGGTGCAGGAGGCGATCCTCGACTGGGCACCGCAGGCCGAGCATGTCTATGCGGGCAAGCGCGGCGGCAAACCCTCGGCCAAGCAGCGCGACATTTCCCTGCGGCTGGTCGACATGGCCAAGGCCGGCAAGCGGGTGCTGCGTCTGAAGGGCGGCGATCCCTTTGTCTTTGGCCGCGGCGGAGAAGAGGCGCAGACCCTGATCCAGCATGGCGTCCCCGTGCGCATCATTCCCGGCATATCCGCCGGGATCGGCGGGCTGGCCTATGCCGGCATCCCGGTAACGCATCGCGACGTCAATCAATCCGTGACCTTTGTCACCGGGCATGATCAATCGGGCGCGACCCCGACCTCGCTGAACTGGCGCGCGATTGCCGAGGGCGCGCAGGTGCTGGTGATCTACATGGGGATGAAGCATGTCGCGCAGATTTCCGGCGCGTTAATCGACGCGGGGCGCGCGCGCGACGAACCCGTCGCGGTCGTCTGTTCGGCCACCACGCCCGAGCAGCGGGTGCTGGAAACCACTTTGGGTGACATGGTGGCCGACATCGACGCCGCTGGGCTGGAGCCGCCGGCAATCCTTTGCGTCGGGCGCTCCGTGCTGATGCGTCAGGTGCTCGACTGGCAGGGGTTGATGGCCGGAGAGAGCCCGCGCAACCTCGACCCGCTGAACCGGGGTCGTCCGGCCGAGGTTTCCTGAGCGGATGCCGGGGCTGATCCTCGCCGCGCCGTCCTCGGGCGCGGGCAAGACCACCGTAACGCTGGCCCTGTTGCGCCTGCTGAGCCGTCTCGGCCTCGACGTGCGGGGCGCGAAATCCGGTCCTGACTACATCGATCCGCGCTTTCACGAGGCCGCTTGCGGTGCGTCCTGCGTCAACCTTGACGCCTGGGCGATGTCACCCGAACGTCTGATTTCGCTCGCCGCCGGGCCTGAACTGTTGATCATCGAAGGGGCCATGGGCCTGTTTGACGGCGCACCGCCCGAGGGCCGCGGCGCGGTGGCCGATCTGGCGCGGCTGATGGCCTTGCCGGTGGTGCTGGTCGTCGACGCGGCGCGCATGGCGCAATCGGTGGCCCCGCTCGTGGCGGGCTTTGCAGCACATGATCCCGCGGTCCGGGTCGCCGGGGTGATCCTGAACAATGTCGGCTCGGCGCGCCATGCGGGAATGCTGCGCGCGGCCCTTGCCCCGCTGGGCCTCCCGGTGCTGGCAGCACTGCCGAGACGCGCGGATCTGGCACTGCCCTCTCGCCACCTCGGGCTGGTGCAGGCGGGGGAGAACCCCGATCTCGCTGCCTTTCTCGACCGCGCCGCCGATGCGCTTGCGGCGGGGGGCGCGGGGGACGAGGCGACCGACCTCGAAGCGCTGCTGAGCCTTTCCACCCCCCTGCCCGACGTCCCTGACCTCGACCCATCCGCACGATTGAACCCGCCGGCCCAGACCATCGCCATCGCGCGGGATGAGGCCTTTGCCTTCACCTATCCGCATATGTTGAACGATTGGCGCGCGGCGGGCGCAGAGCTGCGCTTCTTCTCACCGCTTGCGGATCACGCCGTGCCTCAGGCGGATTTCGTCTTCCTGCCGGGCGGCTATCCGGAACTGCATGCAGGGCGGATCGCGCGCGCGGCGACCTTCCTCGCTACCCTGCGGCGACATGGAGATCACAGGCCCATCTACGGCGAATGCGGCGGCTACATGGTCCTGGGTGATGTGCTGTTCGATAGCGACAATACGCCGCATCAAATGGCCGGTCTGCTGCCGCTGGCGACCTCGTTCAAGACGCAGCGCCTGCACCTTGGCTACCGAACCCTCACGGCCACCACCGGTCCCTTTCCGGGCAGGCACCGGGCGCATGAATTCCACTACGCCACAACCCTGCACAAGGGGGGCGCGCCGCTTTTCGAAGCCACCGACGCGACCGGTGCCGCGCTTCCTCCGATGGGCATTCGCGAGGGACAAATCTGCGGCTCCTTCGCGCATATCATCGACCGGGGCTGAGGCTCACCACACGCTCGCGCGGACTTGCGCACCCCCTCGCCGCGCGCTACGCCTTTGCGATGAGCAGTACCGACCACCTCCCGGACGACCGCCGCGCAAGACGTAATGTCATGGTGCTGGTGATGGCGCAGGCGTTCCTCGGCGCACAAATGCCGATGATCTTCACCATCGGCGGATTGGCGGGCCAGTCGTTGGCAGCCAACCCCTGTTTTGCCACGCTGCCGATATCGCTCATCGTGCTCGGCTCCATGTCGTCGGCCACGCCGCTCTCCTGGATCATGCAGCGATACGGTCGCCGCACCGGGTTCTTTGTCGGGGCCTGCGGTGGCGCACTCGGCGGGATCATCGGGGCGATCGGGCTCTACCTCGCCTCCTTCCCGATTTTCCTGCTCGGCTCGTTCTGCACCGGGATCTACATGTCGGCGCAAGGGTTCTACCGCTTTGCCGCCGCCGACACGGCATCGGACACCTTTCGTCCCAAGGCGATCTCTTATGTCATGGCAGGCGGCCTCCTCTCGGCGCTGATCGGGCCGCAGCTGGTCAAGGTGACGGCGGACGCCATGGTGGTGCCCTTCCTCGGCACCTATCTCGCGGTGATTGCGGTCAACGTCATCGGCTCGATGCTGTTCATCATGATCGACATTCCCAAGCCCCCGGTGCCCTCGCAGGACGCACCGCGAGGCCGCTCGCGGATGGAGCTGCTAAAGACGCCGCGCATCGCGGTGGCGGTGATCTGCGCCATGGTCTCTTACGCGTTGATGAACCTGGTCATGACCTCGACCCCGCTTGCGGTGGTGGGCTGCGGCTTTGACAAGTCGAATGCCGCCGATGTCGTGTCTTTCCACGTTCTGGCGATGTATATCCCCAGCTTTTTCACCGGTCATCTGATCGCCCGCTTCGGTGTGGAAAAGATCATGGCCGCCGGGTTGGTCATCCTCGCCGGGGCGGGCGCAGTGGCGCTGCAAGGGGTTGATCTGGCGAACTTCTTCATCGCTCTGGTGCTTCTGGGCGTCGGGTGGAACTTTGGCTTTATCGGCGCCACATCAATGCTTGCCGGGGCGCATGCGCCGCATGAACGGGGCCGGATGCAGGGGCTGAACGACCTGATCGTCTTTGGCGGCGTGACGGTGGCCTCTCTGTCCTCGGGCGGGCTGATGAATTGCTCGGGCGGCACGCCACAGGCGGGCTGGGCGGCGGTGAACCTCGCTATGGTCCCCTTCCTCGTGTTGGCCGGGGGCTCTCTCATATGGCTACTGACCCGGCCCAAGACGCAGGCGGCCTAAGCCATCCGCACCCGCTAGCCAAAACCTGACCACTTTGGTTTTGCAAATATCCATGCGCCGCGCAGACCCGGTCGCGCGGGCCTGATGACGCGCGCGCCTCACCAAAGGCGCCCGCTCACCGCCATCGCCGCCATGCGTAGCCGCGCCTGCAACTGCCCCGGCTCCAAGCCATCCGCGCGCACAAGGCCCGGATCGCGCAGCGCACGGCGCAGGATCATCCCGGCCCCCGCCATAGGAAAGAACGCGGGCTTCGCAGCGTTCGGAACGCCGCGCCATGCCCGCCGCACCTCTTGCCATGCGACCGTACCGGCCCTCGCTAATCCGGCAATTGCTGTGTCCGATCCCTCTGGCAAGGGCCTGCGTCCGGCCGCCTCCAGGACCGGGACCGCCATCAGCCAATTCGCAAGGCCCAGAGCACGTCCCGCCGAACCTGCAACATCCCCGACCGCCGCGCCCAAGGCATCCCCCCCCAGACGATGCGCCGCCACCGCGATCAATCCGGTAGAGGTCGCGTCGAGATAATCCAGCACCTCGGCCTCATTGGCGAAATCGGCGGGCTCCACATCGCGGTCGCGCGCGGCGACCAGCCGGTCGAGCGCGGGCACATCCTCCGCCCGGATCGCCAGCGCCAGGGGCGTCACGACCTCGTGGCGCCGCACCACGCCGCCCTCGGCGATCTCGGCCAGCGCATCCCGCCACCATTGCAACCGCATCCGCGCGATCAACGGCTCCTGCGTGACCCAGGGCGCGCGCGCGACCTCCAGGTTGAAGGCGTAGAGTGGAAACAGAACACGCCGCGCCGCCACCGGCGCCGCCATTGCCGCACGGAAGCGCACCGGATCCCCACGTTCGACCAGCGCGGCGCAGGCGTTCAGATCGTCATTCATCGCGGATAAACGCGGTCACGGCGGCCAATGTACGCGCCGAATTGACAATATCGAGGTGCCCGACACCCGGCACCAGAAGGTATTCGCCCGCTTCCGTCAGGGGCGAGAAATGGGGCTCGTATGCCTCCGCCACAAAAGCCTCGTCCCGCGTTCCCGCCACCAGCAAAAAGGGCGGCAGCGCGGCGACTTCGGCCCGCCAGTCCCGACGCGGTGAAAAGCTCTGGTTCAGACGCCAGCTATAGGCCGTCGTGGCGCGGTGACCTTCCGATCCCTGCAAAACGGTCTCGGGCATGGCGAACTCGATCACTGTCAGATGATCCAGCGCGTGAATCCCGACGCTGTTCAGCATCGACAGACCGACGATTCGCCGCGTCAGCGCTCGCGCCCATCCCCCCGAACCCGGACGCTGCATCGGCGCGTCATACTGCACAAAGGGCGCCAGCAGCACCGCCCGATCCATCATCGACCCGTGAGGACCGTTGGCAAACCGGATCACCAACCCTCCACCAGAAGAATGGCCGAGCAGGATAACATCCTGTTTGTCCTCGCGTTTGTACTGCTCGATCAGATCGGCGAGATCATCTTCGAATTGCCCGAGGTAATCGACATCGCCACGCCGGTCCGGCGTCGCCCCGTGGCCCCGCAAGTCGGGCACCAGCACATCGCCGACGCGGCTCAACCCAAAGGCGAGCGCATCGAACTGCCCGCCATCCCAGCCAGAGCCATGCACCAGGACAACCAGCGGCGCATCGGCGGTGGTCGCACCAAGGTGACGAACACGCGCATGGGTGGCGTCCGACATGGTGACAGAAGACGCCGGCAACGGCTCCGCTCCCCCTGCCAATTGCGCAGAGAAATCCAGGCCCCCCGGACTATCCGCCACCGCACCGCGTGGCCATTGACTGACAATGAGGCCCAGCGCGATCACCAGGGGGATCCCTGCCAACAGCGCCAGCCCGACAAATATCTTACCGATCATTCTGTCTGGCCTTCCGCCTGCATGCCACTCCTGTGCGTGTCCCTCTTGGTTTCGCGCAACAACTTCCAGTTGATTGCATCCAGCAGCGCCTCAAAGGAGGCATCCACGATGTTGGGCGACACGCCCACGGTGGACCAGCGCCGTCCGCTGCGATCCTCACTGTCTATGATGACGCGAGTTACGGCTTCCGTCCCGCCTTGGGTAATTCGCACCTTGAAATCAACCAGGTGCATGTCATCAATCGCGTCCTGATATTGCCCGAGGTCCTTTGCCAGCGCGGTTGCCAACGCGTTGACGGGGCCGCGATCGTGGCCGCTTTCGTCAAGGCTTTCCGACACTGAAAGGCGCTTCTCCCCATCCACCTTCACCACGACAACCGCCTCGGAAAGCGTGATTGTGTGGTCGTATCTGTTCCGACGCCGCTCAACCGAGACGCGATACCGCTCCACCTCGAAAAACTCCGGCATCCGGCCCAGAACCTGCCGCGCCAGCACCTCGAAGGATGCCTGCGCGGAATCGTAGGTATAGCCGCGATCTTCGCGGGCCTTCACCTCGTCGAGGATACGTGCGAGCGCCGGATCCCCGGCCTCCACCACCAGCCCGGCATCGGCCAGACGACGACGCAGGTTTGACTGTCCCGCCTGGTTCGACATCGGGATAACGCGGGCGTTGCCGACCACAGCCGGGTCAATATGTTCGTATGTGCTCGGGTCCTTGAGGATCGCGCTCGCATGCAATCCTGCCTTGTGCGCAAAGGCCGAAGCGCCGACAAAAGCTGCCTGCCGCAGTGGCACACGATTGAGGATGTCGTCCAATTGGCGCGACACTTGGGTCAGCCCGGTCAAGGCCGCCTCGCTCACCCCGGTCTCGTAGCGGCTGCGATAGGGTTCCTTCAGCATCAGCACCGCGATCAGGGTGATCAGGTTGGCATTGCCGCACCGCTCCCCCAGCCCGTTGAGCGTCCCCTGTATCTGGCGCACCCCGGCATCGACCGCCGCCAGCGAGCCCGCCACCGCATTGGCCGTGTCGTTATGCGTGTGGATGCCAAGGCGCTCACCCGGCAAACCCGCGTCAATGACAGACCGGACGATCTGCGAAATCTCCGACGGCAGCGTGCCCCCGTTGGTATCGCAAAGCACAATCCAGCGCGCCCCGGCGTCACGCGCCGCGCGCAGACACTCCAGCGCATAGGTGGGATTGGCCTTAAATCCGTCAAAGAAATGCTCCGCATCGAACAACGCCTCGCGCCCCTGCGCCACCAGATGCGCGACCGAGGCGCGAATGTTCTCGACGTTCTCCTCCAGCGGGATCTCAAGCGCGGTGCGCACGTGGAAATCATGCGTCTTGCCGACGAGGCATACGCTCTGCGTCCCCGCGTTCATCACCGCCGCCAAGACGTCGTCATTTTCCGCCGAGCGCCCCGAGCGTTTGGTCATCCCAAAGGCCGTCATCCGCGCCCGCGTCTGCGGCGCCTCGTCAAAAAACGCGCTGTCGGTCGGGTTCGCCCCGGGCCAGCCGCCCTCGATGTAATCCACGCCGAGCGTGTCGAGCATTGCGCAAATCTGATGCTTCTCCGGCGCCGAGAACTGCACGCCCTGCGTCTGCTGCCCGTCGCGCAGGGTGGTGTCGTAGAGGTACAGGCGCTCCAGGGTCATCGCCGGACCATCCCGCATCTGTCTTGCCGGAAATATCCTGGGGTCTGGAACAGCGCCCCCTGGACATATCCCCCCCTCGTCCCCGCATGTCGCGACGACCCGCTCACGACACGAACTCCAGTTTGTCTGCATCGAAGTCCGGACCGGGGATCAATTCGATCCCCTCCTTGGACATACGCACCTCGACCCCCGCCGCCGTCAAGGCGGTCTTGAGCGTATCGACACGGGAGAAATCCTTGCTGGCCATTGCCTCGGCGCGGGCGGCGGCCAAGGCGTCGGAATAGGTGGTGAGGTCGACGCTCGCCGTGGCGTCCCAGCCGCCCAGGTCTGGCGTGAGCAATCCCAGCAGTTGCGCGCTCCACAAGAACCGACCGGGGCGCAACGCACCCTTGCGGACATTCGCGTATTGCCGGTGCAGGCTGGCAATCGCGCCCGAGGTGTTCAGATCGTCGGCAAGGCACGTCATCACGTCGGAGTGCGGGTTCGGCTCCGGGGTCGCGCCAGCAGTCACCTCGCGCCAGCCGCGCAAGGTGGCCTCCGCCTCATCCCGCTTCTTCTCCGTCCAGTCCATCGGCTTGCGGTAATGCGTGCCGAGGAAGACGAACCGGATCACCTCGCCCGGCACCCCCTGATCCAGCAAATCCCGCACGGTAAAGAAATTGCCCAGCGATTTGGACATCTTCTTGCCCTCGACCTGCAGCATCTCGTTGTGCAGCCAGAAGCGGGCCATTTCCTCGGTGCCGTTGGCGCAGCAGCTTTGCGCGATCTCGTTCTCGTGGTGTGGGAACGTCAGGTCGATACCGCCCGCGTGAATGTCAAACTTGTCGTCAAGCAGGGCTTTGGCCATCGCAGAACACTCGATATGCCAACCGGGGCGCCCACGACCCAGCCGCTCGCCCCCGATCATCGGCCCGTCCCAACCCGGCAAATCCGGCTCCGAGGGCTTCCACAGGACGAAATCCATCGGGTTACGCTTGTAGGGGGCGACCTCGACTCGCGCGCCAGCGATCATGTCCTCCACGGTCCGGCCCGACAGCGCACCGTAATCCGCATAGCTGTCAACAGAGAAGAGCACGTGCCCCTCAGCCGCATAGGCATGGCCACGCGCGCCAAGCTCATCGATCATCTCCACCATCTGCTCGATATATTCCGTCGCGCGCGGCTCCTTGGTCGGCCGCAGTGCCCCGAGCGCTTTCATGTCCTCGTGGTACCAGCCGATCGTCTCGTCCGTGATCTCGCGGATCGTGCGCCCATCGCGCGCCGCGCGGGCGTTGATCTTGTCATCCACATCGGTGAAATTGCGCACATAGGTCACGGCGCCCTCCCCGTAGACGTGCCGCAGCAGCCGGTTCAGCACATCGAACACCACCACCGGGCGCGCGTTGCCAAGGTGCGCGCGGTCATAGACCGTTGGGCCGCAGACATACATCCGCACGTCTGCGGGATCGATCGGGGCCAAGACCTCCTTGCGGCGGGTCTTGGAGTTCGTCAGGCGTATCTCGACCATCTCGGTCCCTCGCGGTTGGTCCGCAGGCGGCTTAGCAAGATCGTCGGGAATTGGAAACGAAGAAGCGGCCTGCGAGTTGTCTCAGCAGGCGGTAATGCAGCAGATAATGATCTGGCGGCGCGTCATGTCCAAGGCATAGCGCGCCGCGCCGGGTTTGTTAAGCGGTTTTGTCGCGCCTGCACCGTGGTCTCCGGCTCGGTTCCTCCGATGACCGCTGATCGACGCCCGTTTTACGCCCGATCACCCCCCGATCATCCAAGTCCCGTCGGGCCAGAACGCATCGAAGGCAAAGGCAAAGAGCACATCATGCACCACGTCGCGCCCCTGCCCGTCGCGCACCCGAACCGACCCGACATCGCGCCCCGCCGCCATCTCGCGACTGTCGAGAGCGGAGGCCTGACCCGCCTGCCACGTCAGCACCAGCCCGGCCTCTTCGATCCGACCCGCCTTGGCGAGGCGCGGCAGGGGCCATGCGCGGTCCCCGACCCGCACTACGCGGGCCAATGCCGGCACGCCATGCGGCGGCGGCGCACCGGAGTAGAGGAACGGCTTCGCGGCGGAATCATACCCCGCATAGGGGTTCTGCCCATAGGGTCGGTTGCCACGCGGCTCGGCCATCACCAGACCACCGGGATGCGCGGCGCGGAACTGCGCAAAACTCTCCATCCACGAGGGCAGCGCCTGCAATTTCGTGCCCGTCAACTCCCCCACAATCGCGGTACCGAGGGCCTGTTGCCACCAGCTTTGCGTCTCGCGGTCATACATCACCATGTCGGAATGGCGCAGTTTTCCGGTCACGCCAAAGGTCAGCACACGCCCGCCGACGCGCGGATCAAAGGCGATGGCGGAATTGCACAGGGGGCAGAAGGTCACGGCCACCGGGCGGCCCCCGATGCGGTCGTTGACGATCTCGTGCCAGGTCATGTAGCGCAAGGGGTAGGCCCGCGCCGGGGCCCCGTCGAGCGCGACGGTCAGCACCGGTTCCCGCTCTGGCAGGCGGGCCTTGGCGACCGGCAGCATCTCGGGATCGGAGAGCGCCGGGATACCGTCCTTGCCGGGCCCGCCGGACATCACGTCCGACCAGCTCTCCAGTGTGGTTTTCGAGAAATCCGTCTCGGGCCATTCGCTCTTCCAGAACGCGGGGTCTGCCATGGCGCTGGCCGTTGAGAGGGTCGTTATAGTGGCAGCCAGAGCCGCCAGGCGACGAAGCCTGCCCCTACGGGGCGACGCGAGGCCTCGCCCTCGGGCCGCGACCCGCTCATTCCCATGCAAGACGTGCAGCGTAACTTGGCGCATCCGATCCTCCCCAGCTTTGCGCCGCAGTCTGCACCGGTTTCACCCGAGCGCCTAATCAAGCCGCTCTCACGAACAGGTTATTGGTTGCGCAGGCTCATTCTGCCAAGGGCGATGCGCATGAAAAAAGGCCGGGCGCCCTGTCCCGGCCTTTCCCAAATCTCGCAACCTCAGGTAGAGACGCGCACCCTCATCAGGCCGCGTGCGCCGACCTCAGGCGAGCATCGCCATCGGGTTTTCCAGCCCTTCGACGATCTTTTGCAACAGCTCCGCGCCAAGCGCGCCGTCGATCACCCGGTGATCCACCGACAGGGTGACAGACATGACGGTGGCGATCTCGATCCCGCCATCCGCGCCGACGACCGGTTTCTTCACCCCGGCCCCCACGGCCAGTATGGCCCCGTGCGGCGGGTTGATCACGGCGTCGAAATTGTCGATCCCGAACATCCCGAGGTTGGAGACCGCGAAAGCCCCGCCCTGATATTCATGCGGTGCCAGCTTGCGATTGCGCGCCCGCCCCGCGAGGTCTTTCATTTCGCCCGAGAGTGCAGAGAGCGATTTTTGATCCGCGTCCCGCAGCACCGGCGTGAACAATCCGCCCTCGATCGCGACGGCGACGGCGACATCCGACGGCGTGAGCTTGAGGATACGATCCCCGGCCCAGACCGCGTTCGCATCGGGCACCTGTTGCAGCGCCAATGCCGAGGCCTTGATGATGAAATCATTGACCGACAGCTTGATGCCGCGCGGCGCCAACTGCTTGTTCAACTCGGATCGGAAGGCCATCAACGCGTCGAGCCTGATATCCCGGCGCAGGTAGAAATGCGGGATGGTCTGCTTGGCTTCGGTCAGGCGGGCGGCGATGGTCTTGCGCATCCCGTCGAGCTTGACCTCTTCGAACTCGCGGTCCGAATACATCTTGAGAACGGCATCCGAGGACAGACCGGCGGGCATGGTGGCCTTGGCCGCCTCGCCCTTGGCTGCGCCACCGGAAGGTGCAGCCACCTCGCTCGCCGACGTGCCGGCACCGGCTTTGGCATTCTCCACATCCGCCTTGACGATGCGTCCATGCGGGCCGGAGCCTTCGATCTGCGTCAGGTCCAGCCCCTTGTCCGCCGCGATCCGCCGTGCGAGGGGCGAGGCAAAGATGCGCTCTCCGTCGCTAGATTTCGGGGCTGCGGGGGCCTTGGTGGTAGAGGTGGCGTTTCTGGTCGCCTTCTCTGCGTCGGGCTTCGACGTCGTGTCGCCTGCGTCGTCCGATGCATCGCTCGACGTGTCATCCGACGTCTCGCCAGACGTCTCATCAGACCCAGCCGAGGGCGCCTCTTCAGACGCCGACCCGATATCCTCCGCACTCTCGCCCTCTTCCAGCAGGACGGCGATGGCGGTGTTCACCTTGACCCCTTCGGAGCCTTCGGAGACGAGCAGCTTGCCGATCACGCCTTCATCGACGGCCTCAAATTCCATCGTCGCCTTGTCGGTCTCGATCTCGGCCAGCAAGTCGCCTGAGGACACGGTGTCCCCCTCCTTGACCAACCATTTCGCCAGCGTCCCTTCCTCCATCGTCGGGGAGAGCGCGGGCATCAGGATTTCCGTTGGCATCGCGTATCCTCCTCAGCGGTAGGTGACTTTGTGAACGGCCTCGACGACCTCGTCGGCGTTCAGCAAGGCCAGCTTTTCCAGGTTCGCCGCATAGGGCATGGGGACGTCCTTGCCCGTGCAGTTCAGCACCGGCGCGTCGAGATAATCAAACGCCCGCGTCATGATCACCGCCGACAGATGGTTGCCGATGGACGCGACGGGGAAGCCTTCCTCGACCGTCACGCAGCGGTTGGTCTTTTGCACACTGGCGAGCACCGTGTCGTAGTCGATCGGGCGCAGGGTGCGCAGGTCGATCACCTCCGCCTCGATGCCATCCTCGGCCAGACGATCCGCCGCCTCCAGCGCATAGGTCATGCCGATGCCCCAGCTGACGATGGTGACGTCGCTGCCCTCGCGCCAGATCTTCGCCTTGCCGAAGGGGACGGTAAAATCCTCCAGCACGGGCACGTCAAAGGATTTGCCGTACATGATCTCATTTTCGAGGAAGATCACCGGATTGGGGTCGCGAATGGCCGTCTTCAACAGACCCTTGGCATCCGCCGCCGAATAGGGCTGCACCACCTTGAGGCCCGGAATATGGGCATACCACGCGGCGTAATCCTGGCTATGCTGCGCACCGACACGCGCCGCCGCACCGTTGGGACCACGAAACACCATCGGCGCGCCCATCTGCCCGCCGGACATATAGAGCGTCTTGGCCGCAGAATTTACGATTTGGTCGATCGCCTGCATGGCAAAGTTGAAGGTCATGAACTCCACAATCGGGCGCAACCCGCCAAAGGCCGCCCCGACCGCGATCCCGGTAAAGCCATGCTCGGTGATCGGCGTGTCGATGACGCGCTTGCCGCCGAATTCGTCGAGCAGACCCTGCGAGATCTTGTAGGCCCCCTGATATTCCGCGACCTCTTCGCCCATCAGGTAGACGTTAGGGTCGCGCCGCATTTCCTCGGCCATTGCGTCGCGCAGGGCCTCGCGAACCGTCTGGGTGCGCATCTTGGTGCCATCGGGCCAATCCGGGGTCTGATCGGGTTTGGGAATATCATCCTCTTCCTTCGCATCTCCTTTGGATTTCGCCTTGGCCGGCGCCTTGTCGGAGGTCTTGCCGCTCTCCGCTGTCTTCTCCTCAGAGCCGCTCTTTGAGCCCGCGTCTTCCGCCTCTGCTGCCTCGTCAGAGCCGCTCTTCGCAATATCCTCCGCGCTCTCGCCCTCTTCCAGCATCACGGCGATCGGGGTGTTGACCTTGACCCCTTCGGAGCCTTCGGAGATGAGCAGCTTGCCGATCACGCCCTCCTCCACGGCCTCGAATTCCATCGTCGCCTTGTCCGTCTCGATCTCGGCCAGGATGTCGCCCGAGGACACCGTGTCCCCCTCCTTCACCAGCCATTTCGCAAGCGTCCCTTCCTCCATCGTCGGGGACAGCGCGGGCATCAATACTTCGGTTGGCATGTCACATCATCTCCTTCGGCGGCTGGATCATCCCGAAGATGTTCCCATGTCCGTCTTCGCATACACAGACCCGGCCCACGCCGGGAAAATCGGTTGGCGGCATCGCCTCGGCCCCGCCGAGGTCGAGCGCGCGAGCATAGGCCGCATTCACGTCCTTGACCGGAAAGGTCGCCATCGCGCCGCGTGGCGGGGTGCCCGCCTCTGGCACCGGCCCGTTGCGCGGCAGCAACCCGCCCGAAACCGGCTGGCCCTCCCCGATCCCGTCACCCGAGATCAGGTAATAATCCATGTCGCCCATCCGCGCGAACGTCCAGCCCAGCAGATCGCCGTAAAACGCCATGCCGGCCTTTAGATCGCTGACCTGGAATTCCAGATGTACGGTCGTCACCTCAGGCGTCCCCGGTTTCCAACGCGGCACCCTGCGGTGAATCCCTGGCGTAGATATCGGTCCACAGTTCGCTCGGGTCCGGCTCCGGGCTGTCCTTTGCGAAATCTGCGGATTTGGAGACCACGTCCTTGATCTCCTTGTCGATGGCCTTCAGATCGTCTTCGGAGGCGTGCTTGCCATCCAGCAGCATCACGCGCACCCGTTCGATGGCGTCCTTCTCTTCGCGCATCTTCTGCACCTCCTCGCGGGTCCGGTATTTCGCCGGGTCCGACATGGAATGGCCGCGATAACGGTAGGTCTTGACCTCAAGGATATAGGGCCCCTTGCCCGAGCGGCAGTGCGCCACGGCCTTTTCGCCGGCTTCCTTGACGGCCAGAACGTCCATTCCGTCGACCAGTTCACCGGGGATGCCAAAGGCCTCACCGCGCTTGTAAAGATCGGCGCTGGAGGTCGAGCGCACCTGCGCGGTCCCCATGGCATATTGATTGTTCTCGATCACAAAGATCACCGGCAGTTTCCACAGCGCGGCCATGTTGAAGGTCTCGTAGACCTGGCCCTGGTTCGCCGCGCCGTCACCAAAATAGGTGAAGGTCACGCGATTATTGTCGAGGTACTTGTCGGCAAAGGCCAGACCTGCGCCAATCGGAACCTGCGCCCCGACAATGCCATGGCCACCATAAAAATGCTTCTCCTTGGAGAACATGTGCATGGAGCCGCCCTTGCCCTTGGAATAGCCGCCCTCGCGCCCGGTCAACTCGGCCATAACTCCATCGGGGTCCATGCCACAGGCCAGCATATGCCCGTGATCGCGGTAGGAGGTGACACGCTTGTCGCCCTCTTCCGCCGCCGCTTCCAGCCCGACGACGACGGCTTCCTGTCCGATGTAGAGGTGACAGAACCCCCCGATCAAACCCATGCCGTAAAGCTGGCCGGCCTTTTCTTCAAACCGGCGGATCAAAAGCATGTCGCGGTAATAGGATTTCAACTCGTCTGCCGATGCGCTGCCGGACGCTTTGCCTGCAGCCTTATCCTGGGCAGCGGATTTGCGGGTCGCCATGTGGTGCCTCCTCCCATCCGATAGTTTAACGTTGAACTATATCTTAAAACATTTCACGATCTCTTGCGAGTGTGAATTTGACCTCGGCGCGAACTTCCTGTCTGCTGGAGATCTGACCAACGACAGGGACCGGCACGTCCGGACATAGCTCATGAGTGACAAGATCGAGGTGCAGAATGTCAACACGCCCGGCCGCACGACGCGGGTGGACGCGGCGAAATACACCGCGATGCGCGAAGCTTTGCTGAAAGGCATGAAAGACGCGCAGGCTGAACAGCCGATTACGGTAAAACGTCTGCGCGAGGCGCTGGACCCCTATCTGGATCAAGCCCTCTTTCCCGGTGGCGCGACGGCGGGATGGTGGCTGAAAAGCGTGCAACTCGATCTTGAGGCCAAGGGGATTCTGATCCGCGCCAAGGGAAGCCCCGTGCGCCTGTCGCAGACTGGCTGAACCGTTCAGCGCACCACAATCTCGTCAGCGCGCATGACGCCCAGAACATCGCGTGCCTGCTGATCCAGAAGGTCAAGGTCAAGGTAGTCGTCCGACAGACGCCGCGTCAGATTTTCCATCTGCGCCAACTCCTTGTCCAGCGCAGCCAGTTGCACCGACAGCGCGTCGCGGTCCGCCTGAATTTCAGCACGGCGAAACAACCCCATATCCCCCTGCACGGCGGAAAAGGTGAAGTACAGGCCAGCACAAAAAACGGCTGCGAAGTAGATTAGACCCGAAAAGGCGGGACGTCCCAAATTGCTCATCTTGTCCTCATCATGCCTCTGACGGGCATTAAAGTGGACCATGACATAGCTGGAATCGCTTGGGAATCCCCTTTCATGCGGATGTCGCCCGGTTCTGCCGAGGTATGGCAAAACAGGCACAAAGCCGCCTGGATGAACGACGCAATCGTGACTGACTCGCCGCGTCCCTCCAGGCCCGGTGCACTCCGCCCCCTGCAATTACTGCGTTGATCGCCGGCGCACACACGGACAGACGGCCCCTCACCTCGAAGCCGGCTCACAAATCAGCCGGACCCGGACCTGCTCCGCACGGAATCCCGACAGTGGTCTCAGCCCGAGACAGAAGCCCGGTGAATCTGGGCAACGGTTTCCGCCAGCACCGCGTCAAATTCATCGTCCGACTGCTGGGCCGACAGCCCCTCGGTCAGTGCGCGCGAAAAACTGGCAATCATGCCGCTTTGCCGCGACAGACGCGCGTTGGCCTCGTCACGGGGGTACCCCCCCGAGAGGGCAACCACCTTGATGACGCGGGGATGATCAACCAAGGCTTTGTATTGGTTGTCGTTTTCCGGCAGGGTCAGCTTCAGCATGACCTCCTGCCCCGGCTCCAGCGCGTCCAGTTCCGCGCGGATCGCCTCCAGCAGCAGGTCCTCGGCTTCGGCCTTGTCGGCGATGGAAATCGTCACCTCGGGTTCGATGATCGGCACCAGCCCATGGCCGAGAATCTGGCGCGCCACCTCGAATTGCTGCGCCACCACGGCCCGAACGCCCGCCGGGTTGGCCGCGTCGATGACCGACCGCATCTTGGTGCCGTAAATCCCGTGCGAGACGGCCTTTTTCAACAGCGCGTCGAGGTCGGGCATCGGCTTCATCACCTTGGCGCCGTCCTCGGGATCCGCCAGCCCCTTGTCGACCTTGAGAAAGGGCACGACCCCGCATTTGTCCCACAGGTAGCGCGCGGTCGGGGTGCCGTCGATCTCACCGTCCATGGTACGTTCGAACAGGATCGCGCCGACCACCTTTTCACCGTTGAAGGCGGGCGATTTGATGATCCGCGCGCGCATGTCGTGGATCAGCCCGTACATTTCAGCTTCCGAGGAATAGGCATCCTCTTCAATACCATAAAGGCGCAGCGCCTTGGGGGTGGAGCCGCCCGACTGGTCAAGTGCGGCGATAAAACCCTGTCCGTCCGCGATCTGGCGTGTCTGCTGGTCTTTGCTCATGTCGAAATCCGTTTCTCAAATGTCCCCGGTCGCCTCTGCAACCCTTGCGTTTGTTTTAGGACGCATGGCCCTCGCTGACCAGACCCTTGGCGCGCCGGGGGCCTTGATCGCCCCGCCGCGCGACCTTCTTGCCCCGATCAGCGCGACAAGGCGGCGACACCGGGCAAGTCCTTGCCCTCCATCCATTCCAGAAACGCCCCGCCCGCGGTCGAGATATAGGTGAACTCATCCGCCGCGCCTGCGCCGTTCAGCGCCGCGACCGTGTCCCCGCCCCCGGCGACCGAGGTCAGATGACCCGCAAGCGTCAGCTCTGCCGCGTAGGCCGCCGCGGCGTTGGTCGCGCGATCAAACGGCGGAATTTCAAAGGCGCCGAGCGGGCCGTTCCAGATCAGCGTCTTGGCCCCCTCCAGCACCGCGCCGATCCGCGCCACGGCCTTCGGCCCGGCGTCGAGGATCATCGCATCCGATGGGCAATCGGCTGCGGCGACGATCTCGCTCTGCGCGCCGGCCTTGAACTCCCGCGCGACAACGACATCCTCGGGCAGCACGATCTCGCAACCCGCCGCCCCGGCCTTGCCTATGATGTCGCGCGCGGTCTCGGCCAGTTCATGCTCGCACAGGGATTTCCCCACCGCGAGGCCTTGCGCGGCGAGAAAGGTATTGGCCATGCCGCCCCCGATCACCAGATGATCGACCTTGGCGACGAGGTTGCCCAGAAGGTCCAGCTTGCTCGACACCTTGGCGCCCCCGACCACGGCAACCACCGGGCGCTGCGGGTGACCAAGCGCGGCCTCCAGCGCCTCAAGCTCGGCCTGCATCAGGCGCCCCGCAAAGGCGGGCATGAGATGCGCGACTCCTTCGGTCGAGGCATGCGCGCGATGCGCCGCGGAAAAGGCATCGTTGCAGAAGACATCGCCCAACCCCGCCAGCCGCTGGGCGAATTCGGAATCGTTCTTTTCCTCACCGGGATGAAAACGGATGTTTTCCAAGAGGATCACATCGGCAGAGAGCTGCTCTTCGGTCGGTGCCTCCGCCCCGTCGAGCGTTTCGATAAAGGCGACGCTGCGCCCCAGTTTTTCGCGCAGGGTCGCCAAGACCTGGCGCAGCGACATATCCAGCACGGTCCGCCCCTTGGGCCGACCCATATGCGCGATCAGAACGGGTCGCCCGCCCTTGGCCAGAATATCATGCACGCTGGGCACGATCCGTTCGATCCGTGTCGCATCCGTCACCCGGCCATGATCCAGCGGCACATTGATGTCCACCCGCAGCAGGACGCGCTTGCCCTCCAGATCCATGTCGTCGATGGTATTGAATTGCATGCGTTCTTTCCCTGCCCAATTGCCTGCCCAAAGGGCTTTTTCGTCGCGCGCCGCGCCATCCGGCCTGTCGATCCGAGGCCTTTGTCGGTCGCCCCGGGGTCGGTGAAACCGGCCAGATCGGCGCGGCTGCTGCCCGCCGGGCGCGCTCTTGGCCGCCTTGTCGCGTGCACCGCGAAGGGCGTCAACCGTGGTAGCGCTCTCTCTTTGCAGGGTTTTTCGCCGTGCCGGGCCAGCGGCAGGCCGACCCGCGTTCTTCTGCTTGTCAGGGGGTGTCTGGTGCCAATCGCTTTTCATTCGCGCGAACCCCGCTTAAACCTGCCCCCAAACCCAATGGACGAGGACCAAAATGGCCGACATCAAAGACCCCGAAAACACTATCCTGATGCAACTCAAGGACGGCACCGTCACGATCGAGCTTCTGGCCGACGTCGCCCCCAAGCATGCCGAACGGATGAAGGAACTGGCCCGCGCCGGTGCCTATGACAACGTTGCCTTCCACCGGGTGATCGACGGTTTCATGGCTCAGACCGGCGACGTGCAGCACGGCAACATGGAACAGGATTACAACGCGCGCATGGCCGGCACCGGCGCCTCGGACAAGCCCGACCTGCCGGCGGAATTTTCCAAGCTGCCGCATGATCGCGGCACCCTCGGCGCGGCACGTTCGCAGAATCCCGATTCCGCCAACTCGCAGTTTTTCATCAACTTTTCCGACAACAACTTCCTCAACGGTCAGTACACGGTCTATGGCCGCGTCATCGAGGGGATGGAGCATGTCGACGCCATCACCCGCGGCGAGCCGCCCGCGAATCCCGACCGCATGATCTCGGTCAAGGTGGCGGCGGATGCGTAATCTTCTCGCCGCTCTGGCACTCTCCACCCTCGCCGCACCGGCGCTTGCCACCGGTCTCGACATCGAGATCGCGGGCCAGGCCAACGGCACGATCCACATCGACCTCTTCGAGGATGTCGCGCCCAAGCATGTCGCGCAGATCACCGAAATCGCGTCGTCAGGGTCCTATGACGGCGTCTACTTTCACCGCGTGATCGACGGCTTCATGGCCCAGACCGGCGACGTGCAATTCGCCCGTGTCGAGGGCGGCGACATGCGCCGCGCCGGCACCGGCGGTTCGGACATGGCCGACATTCCGGCAGAGTTCTCGGACAAACCTTTCGAACGGGGTGTCGTCGGCATGGCCCGTTCGCAGAACCCAAATTCCGCCAACAGCCAGTTCTTTATCATGTTCGCCCCCGGCCCGTTTCTGAACGGTCAGTACACGGTCGTCGGCGAAGTGACCGAAGGCATGGCAATCGTTGACGAAATCAAGCGCGGCCAAGGCCAAAGCGGCACGGTCTCCGGCACGCCGGACCGCATGGTCCAGGTCTCTGTCACCGAATGATCACGATTGGTCGGGGCGGTAGGACTGCCCCGACCATGGCCGAGGTCCGGAGCGCAAAGCAGGGTCCGGTCATCTATCAGCTTGATAACGATTTGTGACGGGGCTCACGCTCCGGTCGGCAGACCCCTCCCGACCTGTCGCGCCTTTGGCTTACGAAGATATCAGCCCCGAAACCGGCCATGCCCTCGCAGGGACACAGCCGCGATTTCAACCGCTCGCGCCGCGCAAATGCACCCGCATAACCACAATTACGACGCGGGCGGCACGTCCCCGCCAAAGAGGTGGTTCATCGACATCGAGGGCTGATCGCAACCCGCCTCACCGACGATCCTCGCCGGGATCCCGGCGACGGTCTTGCAGGGCGGCACGTCATGCAGAACAACCGATCCGGCGGCGATGCGCGAGCAATGCCCGACGGCGATATTGCCCAGCACCTTGGCTCCGGCCCCGATCAGCACGCCGTCCCCGATCTTGGGGTGACGGTCGTCGTCCTCCTTGCCGGTGCCGCCCAGAGTGACGGAATGCAGCATCGAGACGTTGTTGCCCACCACAGCCGTCTCACCGATGACAATGGAATGGGCGTGGTCGATCATGATGCCGCGCCCGATCCGTGCGGCGGGGTGGATGTCGATTCCGTAGACCTCGGAACAGCGCATCTGGAAAAAGTACGACAGATCGCGCCGCCCCTGCGTCCACAGCCAATGCGCGACACGGTAGGACTGCACCGCCTGATAGCCCTTGAAATAGAGCAGAGGCTGGATAAATCGGTGGCAGGCCGGGTCACGCTCATAGGTGGCGACGATATCGGCGCGCGCCGCATCGGCCAGTGACGGATCGGCGCGGTAGGCCTCGTCACAGATTTCGCGCAGCAATTGCTCGGACATCTCGGAATTCGCCAGCTTCATCGCGATGCGATAGGCCAGCGCGTTCTCTATCGAAGGGTGATGCAGCAAGGCCGAGTGGATCTGCCCGCCCAAGAGAGGTTCGTCGCGGATCGCCTGCTCCGCTTCCTGTGTCATACGCTCCCAGACCGGATCGACCGAGGATACTTTCGCGCGGGTGATGGGCATGTGGTCGTCCTCTTTTGGCTCTGCCGTACCTTAGCAGATAGAGGAGCGGGCTTAAAACGCAATGATGTGATGGGCAAGGTTGCGGATCGGAATGCCTAAAACGCCAGCCTTGCCCATGCGCCGGGTCCAAAGATCGCCGAGATCTGCGCAACCTCCAGATGCTTGCCCGCCAGCGCTCCGTCCGTCTGCTGATCCGCGCCCGTATAGGTCCATCCGGGCTGATCGAGCATGATTTCCCGTTTGATTTGAACCCCTTGCATGATGCGCAAAAGGTAGGATTCGCGCTCTTCGCCCAGGGGGACGTCGAGCGCGTCCCAATTATCCCCGCCGATCCGCGTGCGCCGGATCCAGCTGATCGCAAGGTCCGCACCCTCGGGCTCGGCGCGCAGATGCACCGGCGACAGCGGGCGCAAGCCGATCCCGTCGAAGGCGTGGCTTTCATGGCGGTAGGAGGCATCGGAATAGCTGCGCCGCGCCGGTCCGATGCGGAAATGGCGCTGGTGGCCGCGCTGCGCCGGGGTCAGGCCGATCTGTTGCGGCGCGCCGTTCATCAGCACGACATAGGACCCCGCCGGCCAGACCTCGGGCATCGTCGCATCGGTGCCGAGTTGACCGCGCAAACGGTGGCTCAGCAGGTAGACGCCCTGCCCGCCCGGTACCGCGTCGCGGAACTGGAACAGCTCCCATCCTCCCGGCGTGCCGTCGCCGATTGCCATCAGGTTCTTGCCCGCAAGCAGCCCGGCGTCGCTGATCGACTCGAGCGTGCCGCTGGTCAGACGCACGGCCAAGGGCTCCCCCCGGTCAAAACGGCCCGACGGCGCGGAAACCAAGGGCGCGGTCGTCACCCCGATCACCGCGCGCTGGTCGATCACCCGGTCCAGCGCATAATCCGCATCCTCGCCGGAGCTATAGACCCCCACGGTCCCCGGCCAGGGCTGCGCGGTGACGGCGAGGTGCGGCGCATGCGCCACCTCGTCGCCCCGCATCAGTGGCAGGTCGAGGAACAGCGGAAACACCGGCACGGGTGGCACAAACTGTGCCTGCCGCGCGGTGGTTTCGACCATGTCGACGGGGCGATAGGTTTCAGCCTCAACACGCACCGCATCGACGATCTGCACCGCGCCGCGATCCACCCGGTCGATGCGGTAGCGCGCCACCCCCTCACCGATCTGCACCACGTCCCCGGCCCCGAGCGCGGCCTGCGACGGCGGCAGGGCAAAGCGTGCTGTGTCGCGCGCGACCTGCGCCTCGGCCAGCCAGCGTTCGGCGACCTGTCGCCCCTCGCCGCGCAGCATCGACAGGCGCAGCTCCTGCGCGGCGACGGTGTCGCTGTCCTGATGTGGCAGGCCAGCCTCTTCGGCGACCATGTCGAAATCCCCGCCCGCCTGAACAAAGCGCAAGCGGATCCGGCCCGCCTTCTCCGCCTCGCTGGCGCGGCTCTCCTCCAAGGTCGCGTCAAGCTCCCTGCTGACCGCGAGATGATCGCGCGACAGCACCGCATCGACGCCGCCGTCCCGCATCGCAAAGGTCAGCACGCCCTCGCGATCCACCGCGTCAAAGCCAAAGCGCAGCATCAGGGGTTGCAGGGCGGCGCGCGCGGTCCCGCCCAACGGCTCCTCATAGCCCCAGACGACGCCGCGCAGCCCCTCGGTGTCGATGGTATCGACCCCGGCGCGCAGGCAGATCTCGCGCACCACGCTGGCCAGCGACCGGGCCGAGGCGCGCCCGGTGATCCAGTGTCCACGCGCATGATTGGCCCCGTCCGACCAGGTCTCCTGCGCGTTCGGAAACCACGGATAGGGCCGCGCGTCCCAGGCCCAGACATGGGCGCGCGACATATCCAGCATCGGTGCGCCATAGACCGCCGAGACGGGGTTATGCGCGGCCTCACCCCAATAGGAGAGCATCGCGCGCAGATACTGCATCGCGATCAGATCGTCGCGCCGCCCGGTCGAAAAATGCGGCAGCGCGGATTCCGAGGATTTGGGGTCGAGAAACTTGTTCGGCTGATTGGTCGCCTTGTCCACCGCCGCGCAGCCCAATTCGGTGAACCAGACGGGTTTGGACTGCGGCTCCCACGCGGTCGGATCGGATTGGCGCACCCCGCCGATGCGTTCGTAATGGACGTTCTGCCACCAGCCCCGAATGTCCTTGTTGCGCCAGATCCACGGCTCATCATGCGCGCCATCGGTGATCGGCGTGCGGATTTGCGCGCGGCGCGCGGCGTCCGAATGGTAATACCAGTCATACCTCTCGCCGCCCTCGATATTGCCCTTGAGATAGTTGAGATCGTAGATCGACCCATGGGCGGCGTCGGCGTGATCATCCCCCTCCCGCCAATCCGAGAGCGGCATGTAATTGTCGATCCCGACAAAGTCGATCTCAGCATCCGCCCAGAGGGGATCGAGGTGAAAGTAGCGATCCCCGCTCCCCTCCGGCTGATAGCCGAAATATTCCGACCAATCCGCCGCATAGCCGATCTTCGTCTCAGCCCCGAGGATCGCGCGGACCTCCCCCGCCAATGCGCGCAGCGCCGCCACGGCGGGAAAGCCCATGTCGTCGCGGATCTGCGTCAGCGCGCGCATTTCGGAGCCGATGCAAAAGGACTCCACCCCGCCGGCGGCCACACACAAGGCCGCCTGATGCAGAATGAACCGTCTGTAGGACCACTCGGCCGGGCCGGAATAGACGACATGCCCCGGCGAGACGTTGAAATCACTGGCCGAGGCGGTGCCAAAGAACGCCGCGACCTCTGCCCCCGCCGCCGCCGTTGCGTCGGGCGAACCTGCAATCCCCGGCGCGCGCGAGGTGGTGATGCGTCCGCGCCACGGCAATGCAGCTTGGCCCACACCGCCGGACCACGGATCGGGCAGCGCGTTCCCCTCGGGCTGATCCATCAGGATGAATGGGTAGAACATCACCTTTTGACCGCGCGCCGACATCTCGCCAATCGCCTCGATCACCGAAGCATCGGCGGGGGTGCCGCCATAAATCGCGCGGCCTTCGTCGTCCTTGGCGACCAGAC
>JGI24724J26744_10000081_pt1 | contig 86028 bp, 71 predicted proteins | sample Cruoilmetagenom7_FD_26744 | JGI IMG/M metagenome (IMG submission 26744) | reverse complement strand
AGAAGAGACAAGAGAAAAGGGATAAACATCGGAGAAATGGGAAGGGGGGCTGCTGGAACTTCGTACACATTCATGTACTATCGTACAAGTACACAAGTGTACATTTGTACATTCGTACAACAAAATATCGAAATTCGACCCTTCTCCCCTACGGGAGTATAGAGTAACCATGTTTGGAATAAGATATAACTTGACATAAGACACATTTTATGCTACAATAAGGTATAAAAGAGTGGTAAAGAAAACCTTTAGAATAGGAGACCCAAAAAATGACAAGCAAGGACAGGATTACAGTACGTGAATATGTAAAAACAAATCATTATGACATATATCATTTTATATATAATGTCTATTTTGAGGATATATGATATGACTCTCTTTGTAGACTAGATGATAAAGATTTTAAAGATATACTCTTTCTAGAGACTGCCTGCTCTAAAAAGAAAACTAAGTATATAAACTAAGTTTATCTAAGATAAGATATAACTTGACATAAGAATCTTTTTAGGGTATAATGAAAACATAAGTAATGAAGGAAAGGAGGTGAAAAATGACCGTAGAAGATTACATAAAATCAAAACATCCCACAACATACCAATATCTTCTGTTGCGTTATGAGGATATATGGCACAAAGACATGTACAATTTAGATGCAGCAGAACGTGACGATATTCTCTCTATTAGTTCTTTAACACCAAGAAAAGGAGAAAAAGATGAAAAATTGGGATGAAGTAAAGGAAAAAAAGACAACATTTTGTGTGCATTGCAACCTGTTGACTACCTGTAAGGTAATGGTTGATGTGCTAACCTGTAGAAGATGTTTCAGGAAACTGGAGCTAGAGAAGCAGATAAAGGGGATAATATAATGTATGTCTCACCGAACTATAAGACAAAGAAAGCGTTGAAAGCGGACTTTCATGTAGGAGAGAAAATCACTGTCTTTTCTCCCGGCCCGTTTCCTTTAAAGGACGGCCCTGTATCACTTGAAGGCCCACATTACCCTAAACCACACCGATGGTATGCCTCTGGAATATGTAAGAATGGTATATTAATCCAGTTAGAGGATTAACAAAAGGAGGTAAAATGATAGGCTATTTAGAACAAGACCAGACACACATGATGTTGGTTTACGATGCTTTGAATGGGGACAGAGTCAAAGCCTTAATTCTAAAGCAGGATATTGACAGATCTATTGAGGCACTGAAGGGACAGGGATGTCCTTATGGTGTCTGGAGTTTGCAAAGCTGGGAAAAAGTAAAAGATTATGTTCTGTCAGAGAACTGCAGACTAGACTAAAGGAGGCAAAGAAACATGGTTCGCAAAGAAAGAATGAGTTTTACAGTAAGAGAGAAGGAAATTTTAGAAAAAGGTCTTTCTAGTCTTATTATAGTTTTAGAGAAGTCAGGAGATTTTCCAGAGAAACAAGAATATAAACACCTACATACTAAAGTCTTTAGATGGATTTATGAGAGGGAGGATAAGAAATGATCTGCAAGATTTGTGATGATTATTGGACACCTTCTGTTGGGTGGTATTTACTACATCCAGAGGGAATACAAAACCCAATTTGTGCTAGCTGTTTGGAGAAACAAAGAAATCAAATGAAAGAAGGGAGCAGATGAAAGCCTTAATAGTAATATTCCTGTGCTTATTATTCTCACCAACATCTACTGATTTAGACTCCTCATATCCATGCTCAGTTGAAACTCATACAATTAAACTAGCACATAAATATCATGGGATACTTATTTCCACATGAGACGATGGAAAGTATTACTTTGTCCGGTCTGGGCAAAAATGTAGACTGTTTACAGAAGGGTTTTTAGAGTCTATTGAGAGGAGGTGAGTTAGAGGATTTTCCAGAGATACAAAATTAAGCAAATCAGGTGAGTACGTACAGCGAAAGACTCCAGCACACAGTTTTGAGTCAAAATGGAGGATATTTCGCAAGGAAAACAAACCATATTAAAACAAGGAGGACAAGATGGAAATTATTGCAAAGACAGAAAAGGGGTGTCTAATACAGGCAGCCAAAACCGAAGTTGAAGAGATAATAAAGGCTGTTACAGGTTATGTGCCAGAGGATTTGGTGATAGGGCAGAAAATACCTGCAATAGATTATGCTTCAACTATCACCAAGATACAGTCACTAGGGAAGAATTATGTCTACGAACAAATGCTTAGTAGGATTGATGCGTTTATAGGCGTCGTATCAGACCTACGGTCAACGATCCAAAACTCAAGTTTGATTGAAGTATAATGGAGGACAAGATGGAAGATGATAAGATAAAAGGAATAATCATTGTTACTGTTATAATAGTTCTTCTTGCTGCACTGGCAAAGGTGCTGTTTGCAGTGTTCTCGTAAAGGACAGGAGGGAAAATATGAGAACAAAGCGACAACAGTGGCAATTTGAAAGGCTTTTCCGTAATGTAGGACAGTTAGGAACTGCTAAACACATCCTATATGGACTACTTTATACAAGTTCTACCTTGCTTAAGGAGAAGAAACACATAACTAAGGCTTTAAACCACCTGGATAAGGTTAATTTTAAGAATAACAAAGAAGAGTCTTGGAAAAGGTTTAAGAAATCATGAAAACATGGACAACAAAGGATGGGAGAGAGTTGGAAATTAAAGATATGAGGACGCAGCATATTAAGAACTGTATTAATATGTTAAAAAGGTTCGGAGTAGTAAGCCACGCAACACGCCTTTTCTATTTAACAGGCCCAAGACCGTCTGGAGAGTTTGCACAAATTGCCTTTGAGGAAGAGCTTGACAAAATTCTTGACAGTCCAACCTCCATTCATCTAGATTTACTTCAAGAAGAGTTGGAGAGAAGACAAAACCTTAAGAAGAAGGAGGGAAAAGATGAGAAAGACGAAAACTGACGGAGAAAGACTTTCTAAACAACGCAATTGACAGCAGGATAAGAAAGAACATCGTTTTCGACGAGGAGAAAGTGAGACAGAAAACCAAAGAGGTGGCAGATGATTGCAGGGCTGGCCTGTGTTGGGATGCTTCTGAAGATTATATGTTTACCAGAGAGGTTCAAGCAGCGATACAACAAATTGCAGATAACCACAGGCGCTCTTATGGAAGTATCCGTTCAAGGCTGGCAAAAAAGTTTACACATCAATAACACACTGAAAGGAGATAAACAAAATGATTATGGAAACAAAGTACAATATTGGTGATGTTGTGTACGCCTCGTATCCAGATGTATGTGGCATGCCTTTAACAATTGGACAGGTCAGAAAGTGCGTAACAGACTCTCCCGGTATACCAGACAACTCAATATTTGACAACTTTAAGCCGAAACGCTCAGTAGAAGAAGCGTATATGTGCATAGAAACAGGAATTGGTGGAGGATCAATATATCCTGTCGAGCGCCTGTTTCTTACCAAAGAAGAGGCTAGACAGCATTTAGACCAAATAGAGGAAGAAAACAGGAGGTAGCAAAATGGAGTTTAGAGAGTTTAAAGAGGTGTTCCTTGAACATGCCTATGATATGATGGGCGGTCAAAACACTCTATTCACAACAAACCTTAACCCAGATCTGCTTTGGGAGCTATACCTAGATAGCTTTCCACCAGGAACAAACGAAGTGTTCCGAGAGAGGCGGGAGTTTGACTGTAGTTGTTGTAGAAATTTTATACGTCACTATGGGCACATTGTCGTGATTAAGGACAACAAGACTATAAGTCTATGGGACTTCACAGTTGACGACACAACATATCAGCCTGTCGTCTCCGCTCTTGCAGAGTATGTCAAGGGTTTCCCCATTCATGATGTATTTATCACGAAAGAGAGTAAGCTCGGCACCGCACACAACAGGGAATTACTTGACAACGGTATGATCCAGACTTGGAACCATCTATCTCTGGAATTACCCCCAAGACTCGTCTGCAAGTCGTCTGAAACCATTGGAACTACAGTTTCTCAGTTCCGTGCGACACATGATGTCTTCAAGAGAAGTTTACAGGAAATAACAAAGGACTCTATTGAAACAGTCCTTGATCTGATCACGCAAGGATCGCTCTATAAGGGTGACGAATGGAAGAGTGTGCTCAGTAAGTTTCTCGTATTATATACAAATTACTACAAGCTGAGAAGACAGGAGAAACACCTGTTTTGCTGGGACAAATCAACCAGTGTTGGAGGAGCGATAGGAAGAATAAGAAACCATTCCATAGGTGTCTTATTAACAGATCTTTCGCAAGGGACGGATATCAATGATGCAGTCAAGCGATATGAGCATATCGTTGCCCCGCCAAACTATAAACGGCCCAAAGACATATTCACAAAGAAAATGGTTGAACAAGCCCAGGAAACTTTCATAAGTTTAGGCTTGACAGAATCACTTGGCAGACGTTTTGCAACTATTGACGACATAACGATTAATAATATCCTGTTTGCAAACAGAGATGCAGTGAGTAGAATGACAAAGGATGTCTTTTCTGAATTACAAAGTGAAGTTACACTAGACACAAAGAAGTTCGATAGAGTAGGAGAGGTTCACATAGGTGTGTTCTTAAAAGACATCCTTCCAAGAATAACAAGTATGGAAGTGCTTGTAGAGAATAAACATACGTCTAACTTTGTGTCCCTTATTGCCCCCCAGAATCCACAGAGTAAGTCCTTATTTAAATGGGATAACGGTTTCTCCTGGGCCTATCCGGGCAACCTCACAGATTCAATGAAACAACACGTCAAGAGTTTTGGTGGCAATATAAATGGTGTCAAAAGATACTCCATAATGTGGAACAAGAAAGGGGAGAATCAAAATGATTTTGACGCACACTGTATTGAGCCAAATGGCAACAGGATACACTTTCCCTTAGCAAAGATAGTACAACCATCATCCGGAATGTTAGATGTAGACATCATCACGCCAGGACCAAATGTAGCTGTTGAGAACATTGTCTGGACAGACATTAACAAAATGCAAGAGGGCGTATACCAGTTCCTTGTTCACAACTACACTCATTGTGGAGGAAGGACGGGTTTTAGTGCCGAGATTGAGTATGACGGACAAATATTCTCTTACGAGTATAACCATACACTTAGGCACAAAGAGTTTGTTCTTGTAGCAAGGGCTGCCTTTAAAAAGGACACTGGTATTACCTTTATAGAGGCATTGCCATATGACACACAGTCCCAAGATGCATGGGGTCTGAAGACAAATCAATTTCATCAGGTTTCCTTATGCATGTTTTCTCCTAACTATTGGGATGGACAAAAGGGGATAGGCCATAAACATTATTTCTTCATGCTTGATGGCTGTAAGAACCCCGAACAGCCCAATGGATTCTTCAATGAGTTTCTAAAAGAGGATTTCATGAAACATAAACGTGTTTTCGCAGCACTAGGAAGCAAGATGAGGGTAGAACCATCAGAGAATCAACTCTCCGGGCTGGGATTCAGTTCGACCAAGAGGAACTCTCTGATATTAAGAGTGAAAGGGCATATTGCCAGAACAATTAAAGTTATGTTTTAAGGAGGTAAAAATGTTTGAGAAAGCAACAAGAAGAAAGTATCGTTTTGATTATAAGGGAATATGCGTAACAGAAGACCTGTGGGATATCCCTTTGAAAGATGTAGACGTAATGCACAGAAACCTAAAGTCAATACAAACAAGGGAGGGTGAAGAAAGCCTTCTAAGCAAAACAAGAACAGATGAAGACCTTTCCTGCAAAATAGCTATTCTGCGCTATGTTGTTTTAACCAGGCTTGAAGAGATACAGGCACGTAGCAAGGCCAGCGAGAAACGAGCAAGAAAGAAGCATCTTCTTGATATTATCGCAGACAAACAAGATGCCAATCTCCGTGACATGTCTATCGAAGAGTTGACAAAACTCGTAGATGGTTTATAAACATTTATCCAGCGCCCTTCGGGGCGCACAAAAGGGGGTAATTATGAACAGAAAGGAAGAAATACTAAAACTGAAATATGCACTGAACAATGAGAGAGAGAGCTGCAGAGTTTAAGAAATCATGTGTATGAGTTGGACAAAAAGCTTGCTGCCTTAATGAATCATCTAGGATTCAGGTATATCAACGCATGCTACACAGTAGTCAAAAAAGAGGTGGAGAAATAGTATGAATAGAAAAGTATCCGCTTGGCAGGCAAAAGACGGAACATTGTTTTTAACAGAGGCAGAATTAATAGAATATGAAGAAATAGACCGAAGAGCAAATGACATAGCATCATGGGTGAGCAAATGCCTCTCTGAATGGGGTGTTAGTGATAGACGTGCCATACAAACTACACTATTGGATAATTGGGATAGCCTAAAGAAAATTATCCTAAAATATTAAAGGGGAGATCAACATGGAAGATATGTTTCGTTGGATGATGTACGAAATCCAAAAGCAATTTCAGCAAGAGCCGTCATACAACCCATTAGCTGTTGTAAGTCGCTTCCACCACAACGGAAGAAGCAAGACTTATAAGAAGAACCTGCGAAAGACAATGAAACTAAACAGAAAGAGGAGGATGAAATGAGAAGTCATAGTGCATCATATTTTTGTGACAAGGGAAAGGTTCCAACCTGTGAGATGAAAGCATCGCTATATCATCATGCTATTGTGTTAAATAATACTGAACTCTGTATCTATGTTGCAGATGAATCTGATCTCATAGCCTTCAAGAACAGCATAGCTCATGCTTATAAGGCATACAAAGAAGTAGAGGATGAGAAACGAAAGTCTGTAGAGGGGACCATTAAGGAATAAACACTTCTTGACATATCCCAAAAAGTGGGGTACAATGTATTTTTCAATAAGAAAGGAATAAGATGAGTACTATCGCGGAATTATTTAGAAAAGTGATAGAGTCCCCACCCGGAACAACGTGCCTTGTAAAAAGGACAACCTCAGCAGAGGCAGACAGAATCCGGGTAGCCATTCACAGAGAAAGGGTCAAACTGACTAAGTTTAACCCAACTCTCGCAGAAAAAGTAATCATATCAAAAAAGGGAATCCAAGAATCAAACCTGTTTGAAGTAACTATAACTCTAACAGACTCTGTTGCTGTTGCAGAAGCCACCTTTGTGTATCCAGATGGAGAAACTGAGATATGGCGACCAGAGGCTAGTGAGTCACGAGAGATGCGAATGCGTGAACTTATGGAAGAGGATGGGTTTTCAAAAGAAGAGATTGATAGTTATATGAAAGGAGGTATATGAGTATGGATATAGACATGGATAGTCTGACAGAAGAGGAATTAAGGCTTGCGATAAAAATAGGTCTTGTTCCAGAAAAGAAAAAGAAAATAAAACCAAAGACTGAATATGGTCTACAATATAAGGTCGTATGCAAACTGTGCGGGTCACAGTCTTTACAACATTTCTTAATGCTTGGAGACGATGATTGTGTGACAAGTATACCTATTGAAAGAGATGGATATGATCAGATTCAAAAGAAAAAGGTTGAAACTGCAGATGTAGTCATATGTCTTTATTGTAAAGAGTATCTTTCTACTAAGTCAAGATGTGATCTTATTGATATGATACTCGATGCAAGAAGAAATTGGTTACGGGGAGTCCCTCCATGCTAGTTCTAGAGAACTGGGCGGAAGAGGCATTAAACCTATCCTTGGGCGAGAGCCTCTTCCTGCCCTGTGAAAATAAGAACGAACAACAGAGCATATATTTAGATATAAAAAAGCTCATAAAAGATAAGGATGTCCTTGACCCCATTTCTGTGGCAAGGATATCCATTCAGAAGACCTTTCGTGATGGTCGAAGGTGGGTTATGGTAACCAAAAAAGTCCATGATCCTATGCAGGCATACAGGAAGACTACTGGAGGAAAGATAAAAAGAATCTCACTTGGTAGAGACTTAAGGAGATCAAGGAAAATACAGCTAATGGTAAGAGAGGGCCATACACCAGAGGAGATAAATGATGCCCTTGTAAGACCATTAACAGAGGCGGAAATAAAATCACTACCATTTAAGGATGAGGAGAATGGATGAAATACGAGAAACATTCCGAGAGGAACAGAAGAAAAAAGAGTGGTCATTCCAGCGTGGCTTACCTACAAAGGCCCCAAGATTTCAAAAGCAAGACTGCAACGGGCCTGTAAAGATATATACAGAAGAAGAATGTCGGAGGTTAGAAGATGAAAAGAGACAGAAAGATATCACTGGCCAAGAAAAGAGAAATGAGAGAAGAGGGACGTTGTCCCAGATGTGGAAGTGAGATAATTCCTGAAGGATTATATCTTAACAAACAGGAACATCAGATCACAGGCTTGTGCCATAGATGTATATACGAAAAGGAATATTATGATGGAGAATAAACAATGGGGAACATCCCTGCCCGAAGGAGGTGAGGAAAAGAAGGGGGAGAAAAGAAACTCATGCATATTTTATAAACCCATATAAGGAGAATAAAACATGGCGAAAGAAAGAAAGTTAAAAAAGGAGTTTGACAAGGAAAACGGAAATAAACTTATTATAACGGAACTTGTGACCTCCACAGAGATGAACTTCGATTTCACAAAATACCCGGCAACCATCCAAGAAAAACTCGGTCCCTTTGGCCTTAATATCAAGCTCGGAAACGCAGCCAGTGGGCTGTCCGGACAAGATGCAGTCAATGCAATAAAGGCGACCCACGAGTCCATGATGAAGGGTGAATGGCACCGAGGACATGCCGGAATCGGTGTATCAAAAGATGAGATCAAGAGCAAGCTGGATGACCTTCCCGAGAAGGAAAAGGCCAGGGCACTGAAGCTCCTGGAAACCTTAGGAGTAACTATGTAGAAAAACTAGAATACGTATAGGCGGAGGGTTTTGCTCTCCGCCTTTTTTCTTTGAAGGAGCAAATATGGAACTAACATTAGACAATACACGAAGGACAGATGCACGCACATGTCTTGCAATGTATTACCTGAGATCAAAGGGGTTGCAAAAGCAACAAAAAAGCACTGCCCTTCGTTACGGAAGCACCTGGCATGGATACATGGAGGGTCATTACAAGGCAAAGATGCAAGGAAAAGATAATTTTATAGACGCAGCAGCAGAACAAGGCGCAAAAGTCTGGAAAAGGGAAACAGAAGGAAAAACCTATTTCGACGACTACCGAACAGAGATAAACTGTGGCAAAGCTTATATTGAATATATGGCTGAGTTCCAGGATGAGGGTCTTATAATAAAAGACGTAGAGAAGGCTTTCAAGATAAAGATGAACCCATCTTCAGAAGAGATCGATAAATATGGGTTACACAGTGTTGATCTGTATTTTTCTGGCATGATCGACTTACAGGTCGAAGACTATGGTACTCCGTGGATATGGGATCATAAAAGCACCGGATATCCATGCAAGAAGATAGCTTTTACGCAAGAAAAGTCCCCACAAATGAAAGGTTACACATTTGCCACGCAGTGTCTTAATGAAGTTGAGGCCCAGGGTTGTATAATAAACATACATCAGTTGGCCTCCAGGAAAAAGAAGGACGGCACATATGGGAAGTTAACAATCAACTTTATGCGTACTCCAATTATCTACTCTGATACGGATATCTACAATTGGAGGCAGTCGTTCTTGCATACTGCCGGAGAGATTGTTCGTTGCATGCAAACAGGTATTTACCCAATGGATACAAACGCATGCACGAACTATGGTCAGTGTGCATATCTCCCGATCTGTGACTCTGTAAGAGTTGAAGAGCTTCCTGATATCGACTATGAAAGTTTTGGTGAGTTTATACTAGAACCCTGGGATGTCTTGAAAAAGCACCCAGATAGAGATATTATGTATGGAGAGGAATGAGCATGATATTTGAGGGTAACGATCAAATAACTAAAGAGATATGGGCACGAAAAGTGCTTAAGCATATCAGACTACAGATAGCTCTAAGACAACAAAAAGAGCTCTCAAAGGAGATAAACATCGAATTTCGACACTTTAAACCCTCAAAAAGTGGCAAGGTCGAAAAGTGAACCTTGCCCGTATCGAACAAAACCTAGCCTACAACGGCTTTAAAAACTTTTTAGGTACTTACCTAGCCGGAAAATTTTAGGAGCTTAGAAACGATTTTAAAATATCGAAAATAGACTTTTATTAGAAAGGAAACAAAATATGAAAGATGTAGAAAATATAATTGCGATAAGTGCGTCTCTTCGTATGTCAATAAACGAAGCTATGTATGCGCATAAGGAATTAGTGAAGAAACTTGAGTATATCTTGGCACCACCAGATGGGACAATTGGCAAAGATGCTCCCACAATTGCAGGTCAGTCAGAGTTATTCTACGATTTACAAAGTATTAACTCTGATATAATTAGTTTGCACTTAAACATAATAGACTTACATAAAAGAGTAAACCTTCCTGAGATACTCTAAACAAAATCAACTTTTATTAGAAAGGAGGATAGATTATGCACGACGAGCCAAAAAGTAACATAGATATACAGGCAAAGATAGGTGTAATTAGTGAGATACACAGAATATCATCATTTGCAGATGAAGTAATGAAAACAGCGCTCAGTTTGTGTGATGCCATATCTCCAATATTGGCAGAGGGCACACCAGAAACTAAAGAAGATAAATCACGCCGTGAACCAATAAGTCCGGTGATATGTGATCTTAATGTGGTTTATGTAAAGTTGGATAATGTGAACGACCTATTACATAATATGCAGGAGAGATTAACCTTATAGGAGGGACTCATGCCATCAGCAATGGATATATCACCAGTTGGAAAGAGCAACTCCATCATGATTGTTGGGCCATATGGAACAGGAAAATCCATCTTCGCAGCAAGTTGTCCAACACCCGGTTTTGTGTTTGACTTTGATAGAGGAATAGAGACATATCATGGAAAGGATTTCGACTACGAACAGTATGAAACCTCTTTTACAGGTTGGATGAAGTTTGAGAAGGACTTAACCAAGCACAAAAAGGACATGAAGGAGGGAAAGTACAAAACCACTATCATAGATTCAACAACACTAATGACAGATCTTGCTATGGAACGTGCATTACAGTTGAACGCACAACGCAGTGAGGTAGATGGGCCGATATGGAATGTGCATTACGGACTTGTAAAAAACCTTATTGCTGGAAGGCTTAGGCAGATATCAAACCTACCAGGATTAAAGATAGTCATCTGTCACAAGGATGTCTTAATGGATAAGGAGGGCGCAGTTATAGATATTCGCCCACTTTTAACTGGAAACCTTCCAGAAACTCTTCCTGGAGCGTTTACAGAAGTATACTACTCAACAACGAAGAGAAAGGAGGGAAAAACTACTTATTGGCTACAGACAGTGCCTGTGGGATTAACCAAGGCAAGAAGTCGTTGGAGTGGCAAAACAAAGAGACTCAAAGATTACATTCCTAACGATTACAACACACTGATGGAAACACTAAACAAAGCAATAACAAAGGAGACAAAAACAAAATGACCAGAAAAAAAGACAAAGAAACGACAGAAGAAAGTTTTGACGTAGAAGATGGTTTCTCAGAAGAGGAAGAAACAAATGCAACTGATATATCATTCGACGTAGAGGATGAGTATAAACCTACTCCGCTGGTTCCGAATGGTGGCTATGCCGGAGCGCTTACAGAGATAAAGTACAACGGAAAGAGCGCCTCCATAGATTTTTCTGTGACATTGAATGATAACGGTGGCGTCATGTCGGATGGAGAGACCCCGTTGGATGGCTCAACTCACATTTACAAAGTATGGCTTCCACGGCCTGGTGATGATGTCATCATGACAAAGTCTGGGAAACAGACAAAACGTCAGTACAAGATCAACGCAATGAAAGAGTTTTCAAAGGGCTTGAGCATTGACATGAACAGCATGGACGCTATTATGGAGGCTCTGGAGAACCAGGAATGGCTCGGCATGGATGTCAAGGTTGTCTTGACGATCGACAAATACAAAGGTCGGGTCTATAACAAGGTAGAGGAGTTGGCCCTATGAAACTGTACGAACAGAAAAAAGACTTTCTGGACTTCAGCCAAGATGAAGCAGAATGCTTTATAAGGTCAACAAGAGCTTTTTGTATCGAAGAGCTTAGATCTGTTCGTATATCCAAACCAAAGAAGAGTGGGGGACGAAAGTCCCCTTCCCTACCAAAACTCACACCTGAAGAAAAAGCACTGCTAAAATCCCTTGGAATAACCCATAAACAATTAATGGCAATGAAGAAGGAGTAGATTATGAATGGTGGTCCACCCAAAAATTTAAGTGTCAACATAGAGGAATTGGAAAGCGTAAGCTGTGAGAACTGTGATGGTATCTATTTTAATACTGTTTCTGTGATAAGAATTGTACCTGCATTACTATCACGCAGTGGCAGAGAAGAGAGACTTGCGATAGAGATGTATAGATGCATACAGTGCAGTCTTGTGACAAAGATTATGAAGGGACCAGGAGGAGCTAAATGAACCTTTTTGAGATTGAGCCAACAGAGATTATAGTGAAAGAAGAGCTTCCGAGATTCCGTACAGATATGGGCGACGTAAAGGGTTTGTTAGATTCTATAAAAGAGTATGGTCAACTACAGCCTATCGTATTAAATAGGGAGGGAGAACTTATAGATGGAGGAAGACGTTTAGCTGCCTGTGCTCTAGGTGGACTGAAGGTTATGGCAATATATAAGGATGTAGTCGATAATATGACTATGCGAGAGCTAGAACTAGAGGTCAACCTTAAGAGAAAAGCACTAACTGCAGCTGAGGAGGCTCTTGCTGTAGGTGAACTCCATCAAATGAAGCAAGATAAGATAGGTAAATCCACATCTGGTCGTGAGGGTGGCTGGAAGATTCAGGACACAGCAGGCGAACTGAACAAAAGTCATACATATGTTGTAGAAAACCTGGCTATTGCAGAGGGTGTGAAAGATCACCCAGAGCTTAAAGACTGCAAGACAAAGTCTGAGATTGTAAAAGCCTTAAAGGGAATCACAAAGGTTCAGACAAGAACAGAAAGGCTTGAAGAATACCAACAAGAATTAAAAAGACAGGATAATATTCCAACTCTGCTTTTACAGGATTCAATGGAGTATATGCAGTCTATTCCAGACAAAGAGTTCGATCTTGTTGTAACAGATCCTCTGTATGGCATTGATGCAGACGAGATACGTAGAAGTCTTAATGGTGTAACAGGAAAATTCACATCTGCCGGGTTCAAGTCAAAGGATATAGACCTACCAACACTTGCTCTTCAGTCAGCTAGGTTAGCTGGAGAGTCCTACAGATTTACAAAAGACAATGGGCATGTTTACGTATTTGTGGCGCCACGGTTTTTCCATCTCCTGACACTAGCATTTGAAGACGCTGGATGGAAGGTTCATGTTAAACCTATTATATGGTATAAACGTGCATCAGGACAAACAAACCAGCCAACTATGTGGCCAGCAAGCTGTTTTGACATGATCATGTTTGCAAGAAAACCTGATTCTCGTCTTGTGTTAGAGGGCAGACCAGATGTGATAGAGAATTTTCCTCCTGTAACAGGTAGTGCAAGAATACACGAATATGAAAAACCTGTTCTATTAATGCGTGAACTTATTATGAGAACATGCTTGCCAGGAGCAAAAATCTTCGACCCATTCATGGGTTCTGCACCAACAGCTGTTGCGGCACTAGAACTGAAAATGTTCTTTACTGGATGTGATATAGACGAAGATGCCTATTCTGCAGCAGTTCAGAGAGTGGCAAGACATAAGAGAAAGGAGAAATTACAATGATAGAATATAAGATACTACATGGGACAGATACTCAAGTACAAACAGTTCTTAACCAATGGAGGCACATATATGATCTGACAATACTCGGGTTCTCTGTAGAAGCAACAGACATATCAATACTCTTAACACGGACAAAGAAAGAGAAGGATAACAATGTTTGTTAAAACAATAGGGCCAGCAAATGCCAAGATAATGCTGGTAGGCGAAGCTCCTGGAGAGGAGGAAAGTGCTCGTGGAGAACCCTTTGTGGGCAAGGCTGGAAGAACTCTAGATAGATTACTTTCACAGGCTGGCATCGCAAGAGGTAAATGTCTTATAGCTAATGTAGCTAGACTACAGCCCAAAGATAATAATATAGACTTGTATTTCGTAGACAAGAAACATACGATTCCAACACCTGAAATGCAAGAGTGGATAGACTTGCTACAGACCGAGATAATACTGCATGAACCTAACATTGTGGTAGCCTTAGGTGCAATAGCAAACTGGGCCTTGACTGAAAATTCTGGTATTAAGGCTTACAGAGGTGCTATAACAGAGAGTACTCTTGTCTCAGGACAAAAGGTTTTATCTACATATCACCCACAAGCTGTGAATTACACAAGAAATCTGTTTTATGTTACAGTGTTAGACCTCAGAAAAGCGCTGAGACACTCAGCATTTCCTGAAATACCAGAAGACAACAGAACATTAATAACAAATCCAACAGTAGATGAATGGGTAAATTTTTGTGATGAGGTCTCTTTAAGAAGAGAAATATGTGCACTTGATTTAGAGACAATTCAGGCATATCCAACATGGTTTGGTCTATCTAATGATGCCAATTTTGCCATGTCTATCGAAATACTACGGGGCAGTTATCCAAGATACACTGAAAGCGATGAGGTCAAAATATTACAAGGTCTTGCTAAGGTGCTCAGATACTGTCCAATGGTGTATCATAATGCAGCTTATGATGTAGCTGTAATGTGGAAAAGGTATTCTATTCCAACAAGACATATTTACATGGATACTATGCTTGCGGCACATTGTTGTTGGACAGAGCTTCCGAAGAGTCTGGGTTTTGTCTCATCTATATGTTTAGATGTACCATCTTGGAAGCATACAGCAAAGGATGATATGGGCATTTATAATGCTGCTGATGCTGCAAATACTAGAGCACTTGTACCAGTTTTAGAAAGAATTATTACAGAATTCGGTGTTAGGGATACATATGAACTAGAAATGTCTCAATTAGAGCCTGTTATAATGCTGAATTTGAATGGGGTAATATTTAATACTGACAAGCAAAAAGAGATTCTGACTATGTGCAACGAAAAGATTGCTGAAGCTAGTAAGAGTCTAAAACTATTGTCAGGAAAGGAGATAAATTATAATAGTCCAAAACAGGTGAAAGATTTATTGTACATTCAGATGGAATTACCTCCACAGTTTAAACGTAGAAAGTCAGTAAAGGAGGAAAGAAAATTAACTACAGATAAGATAGCATTAAAGAAGCTAGCTAATTGTGATCATCCGAATTCAATCGTTCCTGAACTAATGTTAGAACACAGAAAGTATAGCAAGAAGAAATCTTCCTTCTTAGACTATGAAGTTTCACCAGAGGGAAAGGTATTCACATCATATAATATTACTGGGACTGATACTGGTCGATGGAGTTCATCAAAAAGCATAATAGATCCATTTGGACCAAAAAACTTTCAGACAATCCCAGAGGATCTAAGAATATTATTTGAACCGTTACCAGGTAAGACTCTTGTTGGTGCAGATTATGTCCAAGCAGAGGCCGTAATTGTTGCCTATGAATCATTAGACAAGCGTTTAATAGAGATGTATAAGAAATCCTTTGGGTTGTCACCTACAGAAAGAAAGAAAAAATACGATCTTCATAGGATAACTGCTTCCATACTGTTTCAAATTCCATATGAACAAGTTACATCTGAACAGCGTCGTATAGGAAAGACTCTTAGGCATGCGTGTAATTATGATGCTGGCCCAGGTGTAATTGCAAACGAGGTGGGGTGCTCTCTTCCAGAGGCTAAGAAACTTCGTCTTTTATATAGAAACAGAAATCTAGCAATAGTCCTCTATCAAACTAAGATACAAGAGGAGTTGAGAAGATCAAAGGTTCTTACAACATGTTTAGGAAGAAAGCGTAGATTTAATGATGCATGGGGAGATGCTCTGTTTAGATCGGCATATGCATATAAACCACAGAGTACCATTGGAGATCTCTTAAATAGTTCTATTGTGAGATTTTATGAGCGGTATGGAAGTGACTATACAGTAGCGTTGCAGTTACATGATGCAATGTATGTCTACGCAGATGATGACAAGGTTGAGGATTGTATTATTAAGATTAGAAAATCAATGATACAACCTTTGACTATTAACAGAGAAGAGTTTTGTGTTGATGTGGACTTTAAAGTGGGCAAGAACTGGTTAGAAATGAAAACTGTTGATTGGGCATGGAAAGATGGTTTACCAATAAAGACATAAGGAGGAACAACATTGATAACTATTTTGTTTACAAAGAGTGGGTGTCCTGAGTGTGAGGATTTAAAACTTAGGGGATTGTGTGATAATATTCGTGTTGAGTCGTTGGACGAGCCTGGAGGTCTTGCATTAGCGATGTTTTATAATATCACTAAGGATGGAAATGTAAAGTCTCCGTGTTTATATCAAGGTCTAGATGAAGATGATGATAAGGCTGCACTTAGATTGGATGGCGATGATCTTGTTGAGTTTTTATTTGAGTATAATTATAGTCAGGAGGCGTTAATATGATATTAGTAAAACCTAGCACCGAGATTATGGAAATAATGGGAGTAGATATTGGTGATCTTGGGAGTAAGTCATTAAACCTGATTGAAAAGGCGGGAAGGGTATGTTATAAATCTGAGGATAGAATAAGCATAGATTCATCTAAGAAGTTTGTCCAGAGATTGACCAACATGGGACATGAATCAGTAATTGAGCACTCGGCTATGACTATAAAATTCATAGTTGATCGTGGCGTAAGCCATGAACTTGTACGTCATCGTCTTTGTGCATTTAGTCAGGAAAGTACAAGGTATTGTAATTACAAAGGGGGAGTTACTTTTATTATTCCTTCTTGGGTTGACATTGAACCAGGAGAATATGATAATGATATGTTTACTCCATTTAACCAAAGAGGTCCAGCATATGTTTGGTTAATTCAAATGTTAGAGGCTGAAAATTCTTATATTGAGCTATTAAATTATGGCTGGTCCCCACAACAGGCCCGTTCTGTCCTACCCAACTCCCTCAAGACTGAAATAGTCGTCACAGCTAACTTCCGAGAGTGGAAACATATCTTTAACCTACGATGTGCAAAAGCTGCACACCCTCAAATGCGTGAAGTCATGATACCATTGTGGAAAAAGATACAATCTATAATACCAATAATTTTTGACGATTGTTATAAAGACTAAGAAGGAGGAGAATCATAATGACAAATCTTTTAGAGATCAGCAAGAAGATTAGAGACGCAGCAACAATGCTAGGGGAGCTAGTAGCAAAGAAAAATGAGGCTTATGGAAACTCTGTTGATGTGTCAGCAGATATAATGAAACTTTTTTATCCACATGGGATTCCTCTGTCTGCTTATCGTAATGCTTCATTAATGATTCGTACTATAGATAAGATGAATAGAGTTGCTGAAGATAATGACGCATTTGGAGAAAACCCCTGGTTAGATATTGCTGGTTACGGTTTACGTGGTTCTCTTGATCCGGTTTCGAGTGATGATTAATGGGAGACAGAGAGATAGAAAACTGGATTGACGGATATCTAAAGTACCAAGAAAACACAGAATCAGCCAAGATATTACATAAATGGGTGTGTTTATCTCTTATAGCATCGTGTCTCAGAAAGAAGGTTCACTTAAGTCTTGGTAGGTTACGTATATATGCAAATATGTATGTAGTATTTGTCGGTCCACCAGGAGGGCCAAGAAAGTCTCAGGCTATATCCTGGGGGAGACGTTTTCTATCAGAGATACCAGACATAGTGATGGCTGCTGATGTTACAACATACCAAGCTCTTGTTGAGGACATTGAAAAAGCTGCTACTGAGGAGCCACTTCCAGACGGTAGCACATTAGAGCATAGTTCTATAACTGTTGTCAGCAGAGAGTTTGAGAGTTTTTTAGGACAAAAAGGTGAAAATACTAAGATGATTGTATGTCTTACTGACTTATTTGATGCGGAAGAGCTTCCTTGGAAATACAGAACAAAGCACTCAGGAAACAATGTTGTTCCTTCAGTGTTTCTTAATCTTCAAGCAGCAACAACACCTGAAAGCATCGCCAGTTCACTTCCATCAACAGCAATAGGGGGTGGTCTTACAACAAGAATTATATTTGTATGGGCAACAAACAAAGAGAAGAAGGTTACTGCACCTGTTGAAACACCAGCAGAGGCTAAGCTAAAAGCCAGTTTAGTGAATGATCTATATAAGATTAGTCGTATTGCTGGAACATATAGATACTCAGATGAGGCATTCAAAAAATGGGATCATTGGTATCAAAATTACGAAGAGCAAAGTCCTGATAGGCTATGCCTTGATCCATCATTCAGTGGGTGGTATGAAAGAAAGCCTCTGTATCTGCAGAAATTAACAATGATACATGCTGCCGCTGAAACATCTGAACTGACGTTGGAGTGGAGACACGCAGAAAGAGCATTTGCAGACATAGAGGAAATTGAAAAGGAGATGGGTAATGTATTTAAAGCTGTAGGACGTAGTATGGTAGCTGCAGATGTAGATCTTGTTGAGACAATCGTGGAATCGAGAGGTTGGATAACAGAGGAAGCGCTTATGTCATTAACATGGAGAGATGTTGATTCAAACAAGTTAGATAATGTTATTAATACGTTAAAAAAGAAGGGTACAGTAAAACGTAGTTTTATAGGCCCAAAAGGGCAGAAAGGGGGGATATGGTATAAACATCAGTCTGTAGAAGAACCAGAATAAACAATAAATAGAAAGGAGAAGTTATGAAAGTTGTATCTACCAAAGAGTTGGAGGACATTATGACTTATGTAGGTGAGGATACGACCGAAGAGGCCGACACCTTTACAGAATGGTGGAAAACTTACATTAGAAGTAATAAGTGTCCGTTGGATAAAACACGATGGTTTTTCAGCGAGCTTACAATTATAAAAGAAGCTATGAATGATGCGTTTTTACACAAGTAAGAAAAAAGGGGAGAAATAATGGCAACAGTATCTTTTACAGCTAAGCAGGTTATGGAACTTATAATTTTGGGTATTAAAAATGAAAATTACGAAGCAGCAATTAATCTAGCAAAAGAGTTTATTGCGCAGCTGAAGGCTTTTGATAGTAAGATCGATAACAGAGATTTGCGTGAACAAGTTGTATTTATTTGTGGACCATATAGAGGAAAGACTATAGCTGATATAGCTGCAAATATAGAAAGAGCTGAGACATACGCACAAAAATACTGGGGCTTGGGTTATACTGTTATATGCCCCCATTTAAACACACGCTTTTTTGACATAATAACGAACATACCAGATGAAGCCTTTCTCAGCGGGTGTAAAGAGTTAGTAAGAAGATGTGACATTCTTGTAACTATACCTAAATGGAGGCAATCCTCTGGCTCTGTAGATGAGTATGACTTAGCAGTCTCTTTAGACAAGGTGATAATACATGAGGAAGGAGGAGCCTAAATGGAAATTTATGACGTAGTTATGAAGCTCATAGGAGGAATCAAACCAGTTGGAGAGTTTGCTGATAAGTTTTTTGATCGAATTGGAATCATGGAATAAAATAGAGGTTTATGTGATGAATCACTCAACGTTGTTAACGGACATAGAACAACTGTGCCAAAAAAGTAATCTCGTTCCAAAGATAGATAGTCTATATCGCAAAGACGATGATGATCTGGTGTATAGAATTCATAGAATTGAATACTCCCCAGAAATAATTCTAGAATTACACAAGACAGGAGGATACGCACTTACATACTTAGATTTCTTCCTAAGAGATTATCATCCATGTATCAAGGGAAATGATAAGGACGTTGTTCAAGCTATCCAAGAATCACCTGACATCTTACGTATGTTAGGACTTCAATCCCAGGAAGCAAACATGCAAGGAAAAGGTAGAGTATTTAAATAAAGGAGGAGTTGTAATGAGTGAAGAAACTAAATTTACAATATGTTGTCAAGGACCGCCTTGTCCTTATCTAAAGACATCACCAACAGTGTATTATGTATGTGGTTATGAAGGTGAGTGTATCTATAAACGACCACAACCACCGGCTTCTTACTATAACACAAAAGGGGCGGATGAATGAAGCAGCATCCAACGAAAGAGAAAAGTCGAAAATCGACATTATTAAAAAGGAGGACAAAAAATGAAGATAAGTTTTAACATCGCTGGTGTACAATATGGGGACATGGCCACATGCATAGATGATATGAAAGTTAGAGATGAGCTTGACTTAGTGCCAGAACAGGAAAATGAGCACAACATTAATGCTGTAAGGATTGAGTTTAAGGGTGTCAAACTAGGCTACGTTCCAAATACTGTATGCTATGAAGTGAGTACAGCCATTGGAATGGGAAGGGATTTAAAATGCGAGGTTGCAAAACTTGACCCAAAAGAGAAATCTTGGAAACAGTGTAAAGTAGTCATTACAGAGGAGGGTTAGAAAATGGCACAAGGAAAACCCATTACAGACTATCAGAAGAAAAGAATAAATGACTTAGATGACCAAGGGCTTACGCAACGAGAGATTGCTGACTATCTTGACATTGCACAGCCGTCAGTTAACAAGTGGTTGCGTAAACCAAAGGAAAAGGTTTTACATGCTAAATCCTAAAGGAGGTCTTATATGGCAGAGAACAATACAGCAACAAAGAAAACTTATCCAATGGTTGAAGCACTTACGGAAGCGCTTAACTGCTCTAAAGAGCATGCAATAGTACTTGGTCTAGTAGCCACTTTATTATCAATAAGCGAAGAAAAACACACAAAAAAAGTGCTTGAAAAGTTCGTGACACAGGCTGTAGATTGATTCACTTTAACTTCCTTTCCTTCTCTGCAGGAAGCCCAAGAAAGTACCTGATAGAACTATCCTTATAAGTCTTCGGAATATCATGCTCAGTAAGTCGGACTGCCTTCATGAAGTTGACCGGAATAGGCCAACCATTGGAGGCATGTCCGAACCAATCCTTGAAAAAATCTGATACAATAAAATCCTCCTCCGGGTCAGCTAATGTTTGACCTGCTCCAACAACAGCTTGAACTATAGGACTTGAGGAGACTGCAACATCTTCTCCATGAAGATCAAAGAATGGCGGATGTATTATATGACCAAGAAACTCCGAGTCAAAGAAATATTTTCCGCCTCCTACCAAGCCACCAATAAGAACTATCTCTCTCATAATTTGTTGTACTGCAGGCGTTCCAAATATATCTCTTTCTGTTAACAATGCCTGCTTCATTAGATCAAAATGGAACCTTCTTTCACCTTCCTTCACATCAGCCTTTAGCTGGTTCATTACTTCTAACCTTGCTCTATCAACAGACTTTAATCCTTTAGCATAAAGACGCAACCTTGTCTCAGCAATCTTAAATCGTGTAGACTGAAACATCATCATTAAACGAACTTTCGGGTCTCGTATCCAAGCTGGATTCTGTGGCCCACTCAGGAAGTTTGTTCTAACAATAGTATCGTAAACAGAGTACGTTGCCTGGGCAGGAGTCATACCTTTCTTTGCCGCCATCTTAGTTGCTGCAACAACTGATATCCCTCGTCCAAATCTTTCTATAGCGGTTACAGGAACAGCTCCATATGTATTGAGCTTTCCCATAAACTTATCCCACTGTGTTTCATTTAATTTAAAAGGTGTAACATCCGAAATAACTCTATAAAGTCTTCCCTGTTCCGTATGACTTGCTACAGCTTCATCCCAAATATTGGGAGAAAAACCCTTTTTCTTTAGTGCTTCCATTCCGCCAGACTGAGTCAAACCTAGTTTACTTACACTAGTAACTCCTTGTTTATATGCTTTCAACCCATCAAGACCAAAGATTCTTAACTCAACAATCTCCTTTAACATATGTTTGAAGGCTACTGACGGTGAGCCAGATAATAATTGAAACACCTGCATATCATATAACTTCTCTGCGTACTTGTCAAAACCCTCTCTATATTCAGGCCTCATGGCATTCTTTATTTCAGAAAATGTATTCTTAAGTCCCGGAAGATCCTTCACATTCTGATGAAATGCTTCCCATCCATCTGACCTGCCTGGCCTCCAGAAGTCTCTCATGACAATTCTTTTGTTAATATCAGGTAGATATTTATTTATAGAGTACTGCGCATCTGGCATCATAGGCAAGAACCCTGCAGAACGAGAATGAATTTTAGTCATAGGAGGAGGCGTCTCTGTAAAAGGATTTATTTTCTTCATATGCTCCTGAACAGTTTTAAAGCTCGCAGATGGATGCATAGAATGATGCATATATGGTCCAGATATAGTCTTCCCTCCAACCTCGTTTACATCTGTGGCATACTTCAACATGCCAATCTTAATCCTAGCTGCTGCAACTTTTTCTTCGTATGTTAAAAGGCCCTCAAGAAATGGATACTTTGCATAATCTGCTGTATCTTCTGCTGCCAAAAATACTCTCGTCCCACTATTATGTTTACGTGCAGCTAAACTAGAAACAGTCTTAAACCATTCATCTCTATAACTATTATACATAGGTTCATGTGCTTTATATGCATCATCATAATATTTATGCATAGTCTCATACTGTTTTAGTGCGGCATCACCTTGTTCAGTAACAACAACCTTCTTCCCCTTCTTAAGCTTTCTCTGAGCATTCTCTAATCTCTTTGTTAGAACAGCCCTCTTTTTTCCGTACACATTTCTCATCTGATAATAAAAACCACGCTCTTGCATCTTAAGGAAATACTTGTCCATTAAAGGTTGCATAGTCTCTGCAACTTCTTGAGAAGTGTTCCTGTACCCAGGAATAGCGTTTATAATATTTCTAAAAATTCTTCCGTCGTTAAGTGTATTTACATGCATTGCTGTTACACCATTGGCAAGAACCACCGTCGGATTATTCATCTGCTCCATACCTGACGTACCCTGAAAGTAATATCCTAACTTAGCAAAAGGGGTTCCAACAGCACGACCTATCAGACCAAGTTCCTTATCAACACTCACTTTAACATTCCTTGGGTCAACATAAATATTCTTCATCCTTTCGCCAAGTATGAAAGGGTCGCCACTTGGTCTATACACTAAACCTGCTTCACGTGATTGACGCAGTAATAATTCAGGATCTTTTTTAATTATATCCCCAACAAGTTTAGTCACAACTCTTCCTGCTGTATCAAACTTTCCTGCCTCAGCAGATTCAGGAGCAAATAAAGAGGATACACCGACTACAACACTTGCTGCAGTTATAGCTTTAACCAATGTTCTTACTGCATTCCACTCTTCCTCTTTTGCAGCCTGCACTATTTGCTCATCTAACTCAGTAGCTCCACCCTTTGCAACCTTTCTCTTTGCGCTTGCAACAGCAATCTTTTCAAGTCGTCCTATTGCTTTTTGTGGTTCACCATCTACTATATTCCCAACTATACTACCAAGCTCCTTACCTTCCTGCTCCATTGCAGCTCTATCGAGCATAGCTTCTGTATCAGCGTGCTCTTTATATGTTTTGCTTGATTCAATCTTTACTCTTTCTTCTCTTGTAATCTTTTTCCAAAGAGTCTGAGGAATCTTTCCTTCTTGTAATGCATCAAATCTATCTGCAGGAGATAACCCTTTTGCCCAAGCCTCTAGTTCTACATCTGACTGTTTAACTGTAGATTTTACCACAGGTTTGCTTATCTTTGGCTCTAATGTTTTCAACGTCTGTTCAACTTTCTTCTCTACTAGATTGCTTGCGCCTCTGTTCTCTGCACCTTGAACAACTGCTCTTGCAGATTCAGAATCCATACGAGAGATATCATCTGTACTATAACCAAGACCTCTAAGATCTTTAACTACACTGGATGGAATACGTTTCTTTTCTGCATTTTCTACTGCCTTAAGAGTTGCCTGCATTTCTCCAACTTCTTGTATAGCTTGTTTCTGTGTTGTTCCTTTAGCAACTCTCTCCTCTACAAGACTAAGTCTGTCGGGTTCTATATCGGCTAAAGAGTATTTCTTTCCTCCCACGTAAGATTTTCCATAAGTTTTTCTGAGACTGTATGCTGCATCCTTTCCTATTCTATCCTCTAGAGACAGCACAACATTCTTCTTAGGTATTGATCTATCAGTTAAGGATTTAGTAGCCTCTCTTTTTTGTATAATACCGTCCACATCAAGTGTCGATTCACTTGTTGGAACATCCTTTGTATATCTTGGCCTAGCAACGTCTCTTGCACGAGGCACTTCAGATGCAGTCTTTACAAGCTCTTCAGGAGAAGCATCAGAAACATCTATGTAAGGTTCCGCAACTCTCCTCTGTTGTTCTTCTAACGTCAAGAATTCTTCTCTTCTTTTCATTCTTGCGGTAGGAGTCTTCTCTTCAGCCTGTATCATTATTCGTCTGAGCCAGTCATCAGCTTCATCAACATCAACAGGCTCACCAGAAGGCTTCGGACTCTTTGCCTTGATCTTAGTCTTATACTCACCCTTTACGGCATGCTCCAACTCCTCTGTAGCTGAGTCATATTGCCTAGTTAGATCATCTAATTCAGATAAATTCTCGGCTGATGGGTTCTTAGCCACCTCTCTCTCAACAGCAGACTTAGATTTTGTGACTTTCTGCAACCTATTTACAATCTTTCCTGTTAAACGACCAGTTATTCCCAGAAATCCAATGGATGCACCAAGTCTAAGCCAAGGATGTTTGTGTCCCCAATCAGTCTCTCCAAGTTTATTGTCAACAAAATCGATCATGAAGTCAATAGGTATAGCTGCTATTGCAAGACCGGCAGCTGCAGCTATCGGATGCCTTGTTTGCATCAAGGTCCTTCCAATAACTCTTCTAGCAACGGCATTCTTTATCTGCCTTTCTGGCGCACCTTTTAACAATACCTTCTTTCCAATTTCCTTGGCTGCACCAAAACCACCTCCCCAAAGAACACTCTGTCCTATACTGGTATGCTGAGGCAATCTATTCTCAGATTCCCACTCATCCTGTCCTGGTGGCGTAGTAAAATCTTCATGAGAGAATGTTCTAAATGGACTAGACCTTCTCTTATGTACATACTTTCTTATATCCTCCTCACTATCCTCCATCTTGTTCATGAAAGCCGCAATAAGAAGTTTTCTTGGTCCATATTGATCAAAATCTGAATCCTGCATCATAGATTGATATTCACTGAGAACTTCAGAGCCTATATGTTTTCTGGGATCATTAGCATTAAAGCTTTCCTCTATCTCAGGAAGTCTAGGCACAGCCTTTCTGCGAGCAGCAAAACTTTCATGAACATGTCCCTGTATTAACCTTGCTACCATCTTTTCAGAAAGACTAGGGTCTTCTACATATTTTGCTCTTGTTGCTACAACCTTCTTCTCTTCTCTTTCCTTAGCTAATCTAGCTGACTTTTCCATTGCACGTTTAGCTGATTCTCTCTGTAGATAAATTCTCTCTCCCATGCTCATTGCCATAAGAGTGCCTCCATAATGTCGATTTTCGATATTTATCTTAATAGTCAGTATATTTCTTTATTCTGCGTACAAGCTTCTCTGTCTTAGGAGGAAAAATGTCAGCAACATTTTCTATCCCTGCAAGCCTCTTAGTATGCTGTGACAAACCTTCTGTAAACAACTCATCTGTCGAATGTAGAGATGTTTTGGTTAGATGCTCCAACGCCTTTGTGTACTTACGTGGCATTGAGGTTGCTTCCATCATAAGAGCACCCTTTGTTCTGGGTTTTAGTTTATCATATAATCTGTGTCCTGCTTCATGTGAAGTTAGACCTGCATGTGAACGTTGTGCAGTACCAATGTTATATGCTACATCACCTCTAGGTGATACCATAGCCCTCACAGGAGCCGGCAAATTTTGCTTTCTTACAGACCTAATAAGATCAAACGACTTCTGTCCCATGGTTTTAAACTCTTTAAAAATGGGTTTTCTAACTTTCTTAGGCAAACCCTTTGCAAGCATCTTATAAGCTACTGACTTAGCAATACCTAACGGCCCAACCATTATATCAGCTGCCCCTTCTACACCACCCATCCATGAAGGCATTTTCGCTGTCTTATATTTTATTCTGGGCATGACAAAGTCTCCCCTTAAAACTGTCTCCGTAATTCAAGTCTCTTTTTTCTTCTTAATGCCTCTTGTATATCCTCTATATCTTCTTCAGTAGTTGAGGATTCCTTGGGTAATACAGATGCAGGTGCCTTTTTATTTGCACCTCTATAATATTGCTCACTTTCACCTAACCTATATTCTGCTGCTGCTCTAGTTCCAGCTCGTAGCTCTTCTGCAGCAACTTCTCGCTCTGCTAAAGAGTAAGCTGCTCCTCTAGCCTTTGCAAACTCTTGTGGAGAACCATGTTCAAATGTAAGTTTTCTAAGCTCTCTTTCTCCAAGCATACTTGCTACGTCCTTTCTTCCAGCAACATCTAACTTAGTAGATTCTATACCACCTTGCGTAGCAATATTCTGTCGTCGTGTTTGACCTAACTGCTTTCTCTCTATCTGGCGCATAATTTCTCCAGACTTTAATTTTTCTAACTTTATGAGAAATCCTCTTTTGTCCTCAATGTCATCTAACCATCTCTCTCTTGCAGCTACTCTTGATCTTTCTAAGTTTACACTTGGCATAATATACCTCACAAATTAAAAGTAGTAATTAGGTAAAGCCACCCAAGTAAGCTCTTGTATTACATGAATAGGGTACGGAGTACTTGCATACATACTTACAGCTGTGTTAGACAAAGATCCTACACCTAACACAAGTGACATATCATCGTTAATACTTGTTACTTCTATGCTAGGAATCATCTCAGGCAAGTTATCTGACACCACACCTGGCCACCAAGCATCCTTGTATTCTAAACTCCATGCTTGACTCAGAAAAGGTTCATGTTCATAACTATGTTCTGGTCCTATACTGCTACTTGTATACAGTCGTAAAAGAGGTAGTCTATTCAAGTAAAGTCTTTGATCTGTAGTAGGACATTCTACTACATGTCCTCCCTCTACACCTCTACCTCCAGCTATAGAAGAGCTCATCTTTACTACCTGTAGGTTCAACGCAAGATCTAAATCTAATTTATAATCACCTGCGTCCTCAAGCACTTGTGCATATATATCATCTAGGAAGTCAAACTCTTCATAGATAGTCTCTACCTCAAGAAACTGATCATTAGCAGCATTCCAACCTGATTTAGCATCTATATTTTCCCAAGTTGTCGTACCCTCCATAAGACCTATAGTCCATATGTCTTCATAAATATTTGGATCTCTCCAACACCTAAACATACTGCGAGGAGAAATTCCTCTTAGTGTATTCTCAGCTATGTACTTTGTATTATACGGAACTACGTAAGAAAACATATCAGCTAAGTTATCATACTGCTCATACGAAGCGTTCAAAGCTGTACACATTTCTACATCACCACCAATATTTCCACATAAAATTTCGCGAAAGTCGTCTAAAATAGACAGATAATATATCGATTCTGGAAGTGTATATTCTAAAATACTCCAGCTAAGATGTTCATAATCACCTTTATCTCTACGGGTTTCTCTATTTACTCCAATATAAAATGGTTCTCCTACATTAACATCTCTCAAATAATATCTTCCAGATCTTCCAATTACTAACTCAGGATCAGCTACTCTCTCTGCATAAGTAGGTATATCTTCATACCCTGCAACTTTAGTTGTCGACTCTGTTACAGAATCTCCAGCCTTATTTGTGAAACGCATAGAGAGTATTTGGCCTCCATGTGTCAAAGCATTTCCATCAATAGTTAAATCAAACCATATTGGTGGAATGTATGGCATAATGTCAACAAGAGTTGTCTTCATGTTTTGTTTAAGAAAAACCAGGTCGGCCTTTGCCCATCTATTATATGATATAAACTGTCCTGTTTTGTCTATAGCAAACTTTAAAGGGTATTGTGTTTCCAATCCAAGCCAACTACTGTAGACTAACCAAAATCCCTCAACCTGCTTTGTTGGAAACTTAATCCCCCACGTACCATTTCCAAGAAATTCATAGGATATATCTATTAAATCCTGTTCATGGTCATAATCAGAACTGTGTTCATGATATGCATAAGCCTTTATATAGGATAATTCATTTTCGTCTAGTTCACTTTGATCCAGTAAATAATCAGGATTGTCTAGGATAACCATCCATCTATCTAACAATAGTTTAATAGTAAAAGTCTCTTCTTCCTCTTCCAACTTTTCAGCCTCAATAACCCAGGGTGAAAATATCCTTATCTTGTTTTCTCCAAAAGTAGACATAATATCTATTCGTGTTCCATCAGAATAAGTGATAGACTTAGTGTCCTGTTTAAGTTCTCGAAACTTCTTTCCATGTAACAGAATGTCCAAATTGATTAAGGAAAGCTGAACAAACATTTCAGCATGATTTATGTCACCTTCAAGCACAATCTGTGGGGTTTGTTTGAATTTAAACATTATGAATATATTGTGTTATATTAGAGTCAGATTGAGATTCGCTACCAGTATTTGCTGCTCTATAACTCATTTGTGCAACAGCTTGAGCAGAACTAAGGGAGGATGCTGCCATCTGTGCATTGACATTAGTTCCAGCCTCTACAACCTTCAGTGCTAACTCATGCTCTCTTTGGGCAGCCGCTAAATTAGCCTTAGCTGCATCTAAATTGAGTGCAGCCTGTGCTTCCTTATGTCTCATTTCTGTATCATAAGATTTAATATCTCCATCAATCTGTGCGGATGCATACTTAATATCTGCAGAATACCTTTCTATATCCACTGCATATAAATCTGTTAAAGCAGTAAAGTCCTTAATTGCTTTATCTACATCTACCTTATATTGCTCAATCTGTCCAAGATATCCTTGTACAAGTGTTTTGTTAGTCTCTATAACTACACTTGCCTGAACAGCCTCGGCATCTATAACTAACTTTGATGCCTCTACCTGAGTTTTATAAGCCTGTACTTCCTCACCAAAAACAGAAGCCTTTAAACCTTCCGCTTGAATTTGACTTGTGTAAGCAGCATATCTAGACGTATTTCCCTGAATAAGAGCACTATACGCAGATACTTCTGCAATAAAACCATCAAGTCTTGCTTTCTCTACTGTAGCCCTAATCCCGACACCACTCATTTCAGCATTATACAAGTCCACTTGTGTGCGTAAACCATTTAACTGTAACTCATATAACTGTAAGCCAGAAGTTTGAATATCCAATTCTAATTTAGCTCCATCTAGTTGTAACTTAAAGTTTTCTAATGCACTTTGTTCAGCACGAACTCTAGCCTCAAACACAGCAGCAGATGTCTTATACTTGTCTAGTTCTATATTATAGAATGCAACCTCAGCGTTGAATACATTTATAGCAGCCTCCTGCAAAAACCTTGCTGAACTAAGCGCCCTATTAGCAACTTCACCAGCGTGTTTCATAAGGGTATCTTCTAAACTAAGCCCTGTAGTAATAAGAAACTTCCCATACTCATGACCAAGGTCAGCTTGCTTAATAAGTATTTCATAATTTAATTGTGCGTCTGCTCTAGTTTGCTCAGTTTGTACACGTGTAAGTCTAGCTGCAAGTGCGCCAGGGGGAATATCCCACCCACGTGAGCTAAAAAAATCAAGGGCTTCGTCATAAGCATCCTCATTCACCAATGTCTGCCTATCTCTTCCCCTTTCCCATAAAGCAGCTTCTGCCTCAGCTCCCCAACCTGTTCCACCATTTTCTCGCAGAGTTAACTTCAAAGCGTCTAACAAGGTAGATTGATAGATTTCCTCTTCCCAATCATAAGTTAACTCCACAGGATTAATCTCTTCTGTAGGAAGTACATCAGTAAAAGATATTACATTAAGCGATGGAGAACTAGGCATGGTTACATCTGTTAACACTGGCATAGTAGGAAATATAAGTGATGGGGCACTTGGAAAGTCCAACTCAGCAAATATAGGGGCGCTTCCAGGTGCTGTTGGCCACGTTATAGTAGGAACTTCAGGAATAACCAGTACAGGACTTTCCAAAGTGGATGTTGGTATATTAGGAGAACTAAGTGTTACACTTTCTAAAGTTGGCTCTATAGGGGCATCAACAGTTACAAGATCTTGTACAGGTGCTGTTGGCGCAGCTGGCGTAAGCGAGTCAACTACAATTGCAGTAGGAGTATAGTCAAGATCAATGTACTCTTGTGTATAACTTGTAACAACTCCACCTAGTTGATCTAGAAACGCTTCTGCAGCAGCCCAAGTCGAATCAGCATAGCTAAGTGTAGCATCAAATCTATCCTGTACTGTATCTTTTATACTAATAAAATCAACCATCTGGTTTTCTCCCTAGCAGAATTAAAGCAGCTGTTACTGTATTTAATGAGAAATCACATCCCATTCTATTCTCTATGCCTATTTGTACATAGCGGCCCTTCCACACTCTCTGGAGAGCAACTCTTCCACCCTCTATAACAGTCGTACCAACAGGAAACTCCATATCATAATATACCCAACTTCCATTATCCATTTTGGCTTTTACTCGAAGAGTTCCATCAGCTCTCCCTCCAATATAGATATATCTTACTCTCTTTAAATTGTCCAAATCAAAGTCCGTTGTTGGAAATTCAATTACAACATTTATATGCGCACCATTATCTGTATCCCCATCCTCCAAAGAAAATATGCCGTGTTCGTTTACACCAAGAGTGAACTCTCCAAGTTTTCCAAAAGAATTAAAATTATACCCACTATATTGACCAAAGGCAGAAGTTTTCATATTACAAACAAGACTTAAAAAGTGTGGGCCTGGCCCAGTTTGTGTTTGCCAAAGTTTACTATCTCTTATATAATGCCTACCAGCTTCTGGGGTCATTCTATCTCCTTTTGAATAAATATCGAAATTCGACTTTTATCTAACAAAACGCATGACATAATCATCGTAAAGACTCCACGCACTACCATGAACATTCGCTAAAAGAGCAGGAAGAGAAATAGCGCCATAACCATCTGTACTTGGTACACCTGTTATATCTGCCTCAAGCATAGGAAGATCTATTTCTACAGTTCCAAGTTCTCCATTCATACCTGTAATAGATACTTGTAAGGGATACAGACTAACATCTACACTTATCTGGTCCTCGCAAACTCCATTACAGGTTAATTGTAAAGCAGGCAGTGTAAAATCAGCAGTTAAAACACCTTCCACCTTTCCAGAAGAACTCATAAGAAGAGTCGGAAGTTCTACATCAACTGTACTAAGTGTCTCTATGTCACCACTTATGCTAGCAGAAAAACTTGGAAGACTAGCATCTAAATAACCTCCACCAAGAACCTCAGTTTCTAACTTTGGTAAAGTTACATCAACAACAGCAGACTCGTTTACTTCTCCAACAACGTCGACAGTTAATGCGGGCAAAGTTACATCGAGAGAGCCCCCACCAAAAATGTCTACATCAAAGAAAGGTAAAGCAACATCTATTTGGCCCAATGGAGCAGTATAAGAGGTCTCTGTAGTTGCAACATCTGCCCTTACATAATGTCTGCCATCCTCTGTTTGAATAAGTAAAACTGTTTCTGTAGCCCACTGATCTATAGCGCCAACACCCTCAGCAAGTACTCCAGCCAATACAGTACCTACAAAAGTATCACTTGCTTGAGCTGAGTCAGAAATACTTGTACTTAAGCTATAACCTACAAAAGAATCAGTTGCACCAACATCTTCTTCTAACAACGTCTCAATAGGAGATGTTACGACAAATACATCACTAACACCAGCTTCTTCTGCAAGTGCAGAATATATTGGATTGCTAACCTGCCACGCATCTGTAGCACCTACTGACTCTTCTATACTACGTGAGTAAGTAAGATACGACTGTATTACATCTGTAGCCCCTGCAGTTTCACTAAGAGTAGTTTCAATTAAACCTGTAGGCTCAGTAGGATTTTCATCATAAGCTACTTCTGCATAACCTGACGGGATGGAGTAAACAAAATCTGCAGAGTCAAATACAATAGTGACACTATCATCTGCATCATAGCCACTCCACGTTGGGAAAACAAAATCATAAAAACCAGAGAACGTAGGATTTGCACCTGTAACAGGGTTGCCTCCTCCCTGCCATGCGCCATCCACTCCAACCCACATTTTACTTTGATACATGTCTACAGCAAAACTTAACCTAGAGTTTGTACCATAAGCACTTCCTACTATAGCATCAGTACCATCATGTAACGATCGTCCAACAGGCGTATAACTCCAACCATCTGAGGCTGCACCCAGTCTAGATATTAAGTCATAAGTATCAAAGGACACACCAGCAGCCATTAAAGAACTACTGCCAAGATTATCTACAAGAACTTCCCAATACCACTTACCTTGCCCTAACTTCTGAAGACCTCTTACTCCTGCATGCGCTGTTCCCACTGTAGGAGAAGCTGTTAAGTCTCCATTTGTTAATGCAATATCTGCTGCTTTGTCTGCACTATTCCATTTAACACTATAGTCAACCCAACCGTCTCCAAATATCATATAGTCTATATAGGAAACGAGATTTGTTATTGAGTAACCCTGCAAAAAAGGAGCTACCCAACCTGCTTGGACATAACCAGTAGTTGAACAATCAACACCAGAAGCTACAAGACTATGACCTAAGTATATATTACAAGTAGCAGCACTTGGTACACTTGCGTCTATTTCAAATGACCAATCTTGCCATGTATCTAATGTAACAAGATTAGTACCTACTTCATTCCATACATCACCATCAAATATGAAAAGTCCGTCAGAGGCAAAACCCACACGAAATATTGACTCGGCTGTTACATTAACTTCAAATTCAAAAATATTATATGTGCTTTGTATTCCTAAATCAGTATGATATAATCTAGTTGAAAATATCGTAGTCTCACCAAAAGTACCAAGGTCTTTGTAGTTACGTGCACGGCCAGGAGCGGCTGCTCCTGTATCATATTTAAAGCACTCTTCACCATCATATACTTCTTGCGTAATTACACCGGAGCCTGCGCCACCTGTAACAAAAGTCCAACCAGTTAAACTCTCACACGGCACACTAGCATACGAGCCATTTGACATGTAAGTTGCCATAATAAATCCTACAGATTAGTTAAAGAAAGTGTAAGTTCTATCTTGAAAGTATCACCACTTTCCACACTCTTACCTTCTCCAAAATTACTAGCACAATATAAAACTCCTGCGCCTGTATCTCCCTTAGTCGAAACACTAACTAAAGCTCCGCCATACAACGTAGTTGTAGCGTCAATAGAAAATACAGCCTTGTTTGCGTTATTGTTTAATGATCCACTCACCGCAGCAGTTTCTACAAACGCCTGTCTTGTACCTTCAGTATAGTCTTCAGACTCTATATATCCGGGAGTCGCGTAAACATCAGCTGCTTGCACAGTATAATCAGTATTAAAAGGACAGATATACCATGTCCCAGTTGCAGCTGTACCATGAAACCCAACATCTAGCAAGTGATTCAAACCTTCTGTTACAACTCTGTTACTCTTTGGGCCGCTTTCCCAAATTAACTTTCCCTTTCTGAACAGCTCCCACTCCCAAATAGAATAAACAGCCACACGTTCAGTAAGATGTCTATTCACTTCTAATTCACATTTCCACTTATCTTTGCATCCAAGCATATTCGTACTCATATTTCAATCCCCCTAAACAGCATTATCAGCATAAATATTCCAAGCACTGAGTGCCTCCTCGTTCCCAACAACAAGACCCTCACTTTCTGTCTCAGTTACATAAATCAATCCTGATGTATCAGTGTCTACCAAAGCAACATGAGATATCGTTCCAGCAACTGTAATGACAATAGCTGCAATCTCGTCAACCTGTATATACCTACCGTCTGGCCCATCACTCGGTCCTGTAAACATACCAGAAGTCATAGCAATCTCACCTAAATTATATGTAACATAAGCCTCTGTATACGTTGTTGGAAATGTAGAACACAACACAAGAAGATTACAATTATCTCTTACCCATGCAAGTAAGGCATCTTGACCAGCAGAGTTAATGTACTTACTCATACAAACCTCCTAATATCCTAAGCGTTTGCTGGAAAGGTCAAATCAAACTGGTCTATTGTAGTAGTAGCAGAAAGCTTGATAGCTGTAGAGCTTAAGATCATATTTGCCCCACTAGTTCCTACGGATCCATCCAACCTAACAGCACTAGCTACAGCTCCAGAATGATACAGATTATCATATAATCTAAACCATCCAGCCGTTCCGGTAGCAAGACCAACACCACTCCAAGTCTCACTAGCATTCTTAGATAATGTACCTTGTATGACTTGTTTAAACTCTAACCCATTTGTTGCAGATCCAGGTGTAAAAGCCCCGGAACTCTGTGTGATACGCAACAGTTTTGTCCCTATCTCTGCCGCATTTGGATCGCTTGGTTGTGAACCAGAGTATATTTCAAGAACTCCATCCAAGAACAAAGCGGCAAGTGATCCTCCGTTATTCCCAGTCAAGGTTGTTGCTGCAAGAAAAGCCTCTGAAGCTGAAAGAGATCCAGTGACAAAGGTAAGAGTTCCTGCTGCAACAGCAGTTAAAACAACTGCACTAATATCATTTCCTCCAGTCGTAGACCCAGTCGTAGTAATTGCATCCCCAACTTTAAAGCCAGCTGTGAGGAACCTATTCTCACTATCAGTAATTGTATCGGGACTTGCGCCATTATCACTATATGCAAGACTTGTACCCTTTAAAAATGCGTCTCCCATAAGAGAGCATCTAAGTCCATCACTTATTCTTATAGTCATTTTATTCTCCTATGGAAACAGAGTGCAAATATATCTATCATCTATTACAGTAGCTGCTCCCTCGTTAGACACTATAAAGTCTAACTTTTCTCTTGTTAAATTAAGAAAAGTTCCACCTGGTCCACCTATACATATACCTTCAGCAGTAGCAAACATCAAAACACCTTTTCCAGTAAAAGCAGGTAGGTTTAACTTATCACCTGAAACACTAACAACAGTTCCCTCAACAACCCCATAGTCTGCCACCACATCACGTGTTGGTTCACGTGTCGTTCCACCAATAAACACGATCTCGTTAGCTGTTCCAATATACATCCCATCTCTTACAGCCTTAACCATTCTAGCTCTATCCGAAAGCTCTATATAACCAGAGTTCAAGTCAAACATAGAATAGGCAAAAGGTTCTGAAGGAAACAAAACATTATACTGTGCAACCCACATTCTGCTGTCCCAGACCTCTAGCAGATGCCCTATGGGAGGACTAGAAAAACTCTTCGTAGTTGTTGGTCCAACATACTCCAGGAACTCCCAAGCATAACTAAGCTTATCCTTTACATAACCTTTCTCAAAACCATTACAATAAAAAATTTTGTCCTTTACCAGTTTATAATCCAGCCGAGCCCCATCTGTTACATTTCTTATTGCCGTAGTCTCATAATCTATACCAAATACCAACAAAGCATCACCACTCGCACACAGACAATAGTCGGTTACACAATACAAGCTGTGAAAGTCACCAGTTTTTTGCAAGGTAAACCCCTTGCGTCTCCTTATATTCCCACTATTATCCACATCCACATTCACAGATGCCGTAAGCGTGGAAAGGCCACGTTCCTTGTCATACGGGACCCTAGCTGGATCTAAAACATTGTTCAAACCTTCAGTTTGTTTATATATTAAATGCCGAGGGCGCACAGCTATCTCCTTTTTTGTAACCGCGGTCTAGCAACTCTGCTCATACTTCCCTTCTTACGAGCACTAAGTTTCATCAACTTACTTATTCTCTTTCTTCGAGACAACGATAACATACTTACTTTTGCCATTATACATTCCACCTATTATCCCTTCTGGACTTATGACTGGTCCTTTTTACTACCCACCTTTCAAGTATAGCTACACCCTCGGCAAATCTAGTTTCTAACTTAGCCCGCATAATTTCGTCAACTTCTCCACCATCTTCAATCTCATCAAAAACTTTAAGTGCTGCGCCAGAGATAAGTAATTTGCCATGAAGGAATACCGGAATAGTATCCGGTGTGTCACTAGCACTAACCATCTGGACAACCGGCCTTCTACATAGCACGCTAACAGTGGTAACTGTCTCTGGTATTCCCTGATAATATAACAGGTTTCCTTCAACGGCAAACTCTACAGGATCACCAACTTCATCAAGGTCTGGATACGACATAAACAATTCTGTTAAGTCTATTGGTACGTACTCTGTACCATCCACGCTAACACGAATAACACGATCACATGTAGCAGAAGGGAGTGTTAAGTAAGCTTGATCCGCAACTGTAGACACAGAAATTATACTTAAGAAGCCAGGAGGACACAAGTCCTCCACAAGCTCCTCTACAACATCGTTAAGCCAATCCCCAACAAGATCATCATATGTAGAATCCTGTATTACCCTCTTAACTCCGGTTTTCAGCACCCCAAAGTTCATATCATTTACCTCTAAGGAAGCTTACTAACTAGCATATGCACATATGCACTACCAGCAGTAATCGTGTCATCACTTGTCAAAGTTGCACAAACTACTGGAACATCAGCAGCTACGCCAGTAATAAGCAGATTTGCGATCGTACCTTCAGCCTTTGCAAGTGCCCAGTCAGTTCCAGTAATGGCACCATCTCCATCCACAGCAATCGCACCACCGGGGTAAAAACCAGCAGTGGTAAGAGTAATCTCAGCAGCTGCCATATACTCATCTAAATCCTGATTAGCCACCACTCCACCAGTAGTAATAGCATCAGTGGCAATGGTAGCAATGCCTAAATCCACAACCATTGTACCACCGGCAAACAATGTGGCAACCTCTACCACTATCTCATGAACAAAAAATACATCACCGGCGACAGGAAAGCTAAACAGAATAGCATCTGCATCATCAGCAGCCGGTGCAATCTCTGCAGATGTAATCCAGTACGGATTCTCTCTTATATTTGTCCTTAAATCTGTTCTCCTTAAATCTAATACGGCCATTTTACATCTCCTCCAAGATAAAAGTCGATTTTCGACTTTATCATTTTCTTAATGAACTACAACGTAATCCGCAAAGACATAGAATGTTCCTGCGGTGCCCCCGTTATCATCTACAGTTACAGATATGCTTCCAGAACCATCCTGAAAATACTTGCCTCCATAACAAGCAGCATTCCCGGCATATGAAATGGCCATCCCTGTTGCATCAGGATCGCACAAATCTGTCGTCATAAAGGCATCCGGGTCCGCTGTTTCACCATTCCCTGTGAACCCAACAGTCATTGTAGCTCCAGCATTAGTATAAGCAGTCGTAATCCACACCCTGGTACTTAGTACCAAGGCATATCGTGGAATACGAATCACATTGTATACACCATCTGTTGGAGCTGCAAGACGTTTACTTCTTGCTAACCTTATATTGTCAGCAAAGTTGTTTGTATAAAAATCAACCATCTTACCCTCCTTATACTTATTCTAACGGAGCACCCCAGGAACTCCCAACTATGACCCCATAGTCCTTACTCTGAAAGGCCACCTTTTTTATGCCAAATATACCACCACCTCTGACATTCATAAATCTCTTTGCATCACTGGTGTACGGTACAAAAGACATCGTCGTGGACTTGCTCTCGCCGGCACCACCCCATGCCATAACAGCAGCCTGTGCACCGACAAGAATGTTTCTAAACGTTCCCGCATTTGAATCAGTCCCGTTTACAACAGACTGAGTAATTCTCTCACTCTTTGAAATCAGCATGCCATTATACTCAATCTCCACATTCTCCATCGCAAGCTTGTTAGCACTGCGCAGCAAATCACCCCACTGGCCAACATTTGTATTCTGCCGCAGCCTATCAAATACATAGTCATGCAGAATTACTCGAAAATACTGCTTGCCTTTAATATTGAGCGGCCGAACCTTTACGCAGTTAGCGCCTGTCGGAAGACTAGCCTTTTGTTTCATTCTATCAAGAAAAGACAAATCTATCACTTCAGCACTTGTTATTGCCGCATCGGATGCCGCATCATTAACCCGCATCCAATGATCTGTATCTGGGTCAGTTGGATCTTGTGCAAATGTTACACCATTGATCTGAAATGTGGTATCTCCGCACAAATGTGCAAAAGCACAAGCAGAAATCTTATCTGCCCACCAATACTGTAGCCCGTCCTTGGCTTCGACCATTAGGTCATAAGGCATTCTCTGAGCTTCCATCCTCCCGCCGGTATTAACTGCATGGTTAAGCTCTTCTATTGTGCAGTTAAAGTCCTTAAAGCGAAGCTCCTCCTCATTACCCTCCACCTTCTCACGTCCAACACGACCAGCACCAGCAAGAGCCAGTCTGATACCAAACTTTATCTGGTCACCTTCCCCTTTCCCTAGTTCTGTTCTAAGCTGAATAATATCCTCAGCAGACCTTCCTACAAGACTATTTATCTCTGTCGCAGGAAGCAGAATCTTGAACAGATCTCTAGCCCACTTTTTCCTAGTGAGTGCATCATTTGTTAAAAATATTGTTTCTGCCATTTTCTCTTAACCTCCTACTTTAACTGATTCCGCAAATATCTACTGTACACATCAGCAGGAACCGTGTTAAGTTCTTCCTCGTCGAGTCCGTCGATTCTGGCTGCAGTCCATCCAACATTATCACTACCACCACCTCCAGGAATATCCTCTATTGATGGCTGGTCTTTATCTTTATCTTTTGCAATATCCACTTTTCTCCCTTTCTCTTTATTATATGTTGGATGTGTTTTCTTTATGAGATCATACAAGTAACGATATGGATTCTTATGACCCCAAATCTCAGCCTCGATGTTGCGTGTGATTACACTCAACTTACCACCATTGTCTTCCTGATATGCCAGTGCCCAGGCCTGAACCATATCATCAACATTATCTTGAGACACCACATCATCAACATCTGCATAGTTAGAGTTTACACGCATTAACTCAAGCACATTATCTAGATACTCATTACGTGAATCTCTTGCAGCATTGGCCTTCTCAACCTCCTCTGGGTCTTCCTCAATAATCTTAGCATCCCGAAGGGCCTTGCCTTGCTCCTCCAGCGACACCTCTAGTGTATCTGTCTTTCTTTTGTTATCTCTAGACATCTGACGCAATTCTCTTATTTCAGCATCCTTAGCCTCTAAGAGATCCTCAAGAGACGGATCACCACCCTTATCCTTATCTCCATCCAAACCCTTGTCACCGTCATCACCACCTGCTGAAGGTTCACCAGGAGTAGGGTCACCCTTGTCTATATCATCGCCATCTGGCTTTGCGTCAGGATCAATGTCTATTACCTTTCCGTCGTCATCTAAATTTACTAATGCATCTACCATAAAATTTCATCCTTTCTTTATAAAAATGTTAATCCTTTTTAGGTTTCGCCACTTTTGTCTCTTTTTTCTCTCCCCCTTTCTGTGCCTTTAAAAGCTCAATATTTAACTCCATCTCTCTAAACTCTCGCTCCTCCGCAAGCCTAGCCTCATTGTACTGCCTAATCTTCTGTTTAACGGAATATGGAGCATCGGTATACTCAAATACAAGCTCAGGAGGAATACTTCCAGGATTATTTCGCCCAAACTCCATCAGCATTTCTGCAATACCTTTTCTCATAGTTACATTCTCAGCCTGCTCATCGATAGTCATATCGTATTCCCCAACAGACGTATCATTAAACCCACTTACTTGAGGATTAATCTGAGAGTTTATTTCCATAAGTTGTTGGCCATGCTGACCTTCTACTCTTATCACTTGTTCGTAACTCATATACTGCTGCATTAATGAATGAAATATTCTAGTCCCCTGTATTCTACTCTTTCTAAAGTTTGTTAATGGTATGTATAAGACTGACAGACCTGCCATTTGTCGCATGTGCGCAGCCTCAGCAGGCTCCCTGGAGAATGTTTGTACTCCCATTAATCCATCAGTAACACCAGAGGTATCTTTCATACTTTGCTGAAATACTGCATCAAGCTCACCATAAATATTACTTATTGATGGTTGGTCAGAGAACTTCCATTTGTCCATCTTACCTTTTGCAATAACTAACTTGAAGTTAGGCTCAGAAGAATTAGTTGCATACTCCTCTTCATTAACAATGACCCCCTGCTCGTGAACAAGAAGACCCTTTGGTGATGTTTGTAACAAATGCGCTAGTTGTCTTCTCATCGTATTAAGAGATACCTGTGGGTCTTTCATAACATAGATTAACCCAAACCATCTATTTTCATCATCATTCTTATACGCACCATACTGAACAAGCGGAAAACCTCTATAACGATGCGGACTAGGTGAGTGTCCTAATAATATTCCACCTGAATGCAAAGCAACGTAGTAAAAGGGCATACGAGTTTCTGCGTATTCTAACTCATCTTGCTGAGCTACATTACCATCAGGAAGCCTTAAGCCAGCTTTTAGTTGTTTAGCGAACCTTTGAAACATCCTCTTTTTAAGATATTCCTGATTTCCTGTAATAGGGTTAATAAACCAGAATGCCGGCTCTAACCTTTTATACCACGTCTCTACAATTCTATACTTTTTAGTAGCCGGATCAAAATAGCTCGGCAGCATCTGACCAGCAGACTCTCTACTAAACAAGGAAAAGGTCTCACTAAACTTTGGCCAGTATACTTTTATATCATCTTCATGAAACCATTTAAACAAATGCACTCTTCTAGCATCACTTAGGTCATACTCAACAGAATCTGGATCTATTACTATGTCCCTGCCATGATACCTCTTTGCCATAATTTTAGGTTTAAACGGATTCTCTTTATTAACATGAAAATACATATAAGAACGTCCGCTCTTTATTGTGTGCTCAAAACACTCCATCTCCTTATCAGACAACCTTTGTGTCCTACGAAAGTGTTTTAATGCGCCATTAGTAAGCTCTACTAAGGGTTCGTCTTCAAACCCAACAGGTATGGCCTCAGGAACCCGTCTAACCTGATCCCCAAGACCTACAACCCTATCAATCTTTGGTTTAATCTCATTAAAGACAGTACTAGGTCTCTTCAGTCTCTCAAGTTCTCGTAGAACTTCTACTGTATCCTGTTGTCCTGCATACATATCGTAGTCTACAGTAGCATATGTTCGCCAATTAGTCTCAGGAATACTATTCTCATCGTCCCTTAACCACTCCTGCAAAGACCCTAAAATATCCCTGCCGTCTGCAAGAAGCGGGGTTCCATCTGGCTTAATCATTATTCTATCTTCTGCTATATTCACAGTAAACCCTCTAAGTTTGAAACATTAAGTTCCTTAAACTTGTCTGTGTAAATCCACCTAGCGCCCGGCCTTGCGTACCGAACATCAAGATGAAGACCAGGATTCTCCCAATTAGGATAAAGACCTATTCCACCAAAATCAAACCTTTCACATTCTAGCCAAGCTTCTACAAGTGACACACCAACCACATGAACATCTACTCCCTGACCAACATAATGCATGCTGTTATCAGTATGGCCTTCTGTAGCATATCCACAATGCACAATTACTCTATGTCCTATGTGGTCTCTAAAAGTATCCAGTTTTACAAGCAACTCAAAGGACATCTTTTCTGGCTCCCCCCAATTCTCATAAGGAGTAAACCATGATAATTCATTCCATTCATCTATTGTCATATCTAGTGTTTCCTACAACTCAACCCAGTGGGTTTGCTTACTCCAGTATCACACGAGTTAGAATAGTCACTATAAAGATTTTGGTCGTCAAAAGCCTTAACTCTAAAATATGTTCTTTGATCTGGAAGATTATGTAAGGTATACTCAAAGAGCTCATCTGCCGGATTTTCATCATCACCCAACAAAACAACTATAGGACAATCTCCCTCTGTGGCCCCTGTCCCATTCCAAGGCTCTTCGTCACCATCTGTGTCGTAATAAATAGCATAACCAGCCAAGTCAGGTTCTGTATTCTCATCCCATTGAAGTGTTACTGTCATACTGTTAACTGGTGTTGCGCACAAAAACAAAAGAAGTGACAAGAGAACAAAAACTTTCTTCATTATAACCCCACAATAAACCTATTCGTCAGTTACATGTAGCTCCACAGTGACAGTTCCGCCGCCTGCTCCTGGGTCAGCAGAGTTCTCTACAATCAATGTATCAGTTGATCGAATGGGAATTGGAGGATCATGCAAAACAATCACAACATCATCACCATTAAGGCTTCTTGCCTTCTCTCCGCTTGTGTAATATGTGCTATCCTTCCCATTGCGAATTTGGAATTCAACAGTTATATCATTTGTAAATGTGGGAGTGCTTATTAAAGTCATACGAAGCAACCCCTCTACTGTGGAAGACTGAGTAACTTCTGTATCTCCAGCAGCCCCGTTAGGAACAACAAAATCAAAACTTCTATATCTCATTTTTTATCTCCAAAAAATAGCCTTGCCCAAAACCGCCGCTACCCCACCAATAATACCACCACCTAATGATGCAACAACATCCACCCTCTTTCTTTTATCCATATCCTTTACCAACACAAACATTTCTTGATGGTATTTACACGGTACCTCCTCAGACTGTTTTACAATGTCTCTTAGCTCACTAATAGTTTCAAATAGAATAAGCATTTGTGAGCTGCTCTCCAGTGTCGCAAAAGTTTCTTCACTCACGCTACCTTTCACGGAAGCCTCCTATTGTACATGCATAACAGCAAAGTTTACCCCATCCATGACACTACGAGCATACTGTAAGACCTCCTCTTTCAAGACCTCTGTCTCTTCGGGAAAAACAATCATACTATTTACAACACGAAGAAGTCCTCTTACGAGCGCTGCCGATCTTCCAGCTCCTCCAGTAGCAGTAACAAGCTCTTCAAAAAGGTTGAGCACTTCTTCTTGTCTTAGTTCTGCATTCTCCTGAGTAAGAATCAACAATCCACGAGCCGAGACTTCTTTAAAGGCCGGGATAAGGACAGGGTTGTTTTGTAGAATAGGGGTAATACCTAATTCTACAATAGAAGCTAGGGCAGCACACTTTGTTTCAACGGATACATCCTCAAACGGTACATTCTTTATACCGCATCCAGAGGTAACCATCCAACCAGACAATGCAGCTAGCAATAACGAGACAAAAACTATGTTCTTCATATTACTCCTCCTCTTTCTTAAAATAAAAGACAATAACTGTTCCAAGAACAGTTCCAAGTAATGTTATAAGTCTATCCTGTGTCTCCGCTTCCCCTGTAATTGCAAGATAACATAGTGTTCCCACAATACAAAGAAACACAACTGTTCTAGTAATACTTCGCAACTTTGTTATATCCATTTGTTACCCCCAAGATAAATATCGAAAATCGACTTTATGCTACCTGCCATGCACCCTTCATAGGCGCATCGTAGTTATCATTGTAATAATTTGTTTTGCTTCTCTTTGCTTCTTGCTTCTTCCATATCCTATGTGCGTCCCCAGAAAAGTACTCTGTAAGACATAAAGCATCTGCTATATTTGGTGACATTACACCACGCAGTTTCATACTCTTCTTACTCTCTATGACATATCCACCACTTGCATTAAAATCATAAGTTGGACAAGCAAGCTCATTACAAAGCTCTTCTCCTTCATCAGTCTCTGGAAAGTTGTACACACCCTTCATGCACTTCTCTCGTACAAGAACCCATAGTTCGTCTCTAAGCCTATTATACTCCGCAATATTCGAAGAGGCTTCTGCTACATTTATACCAAAACAGTTAATATGTCCATGCTTATATAACCAATCAGTCACACCGGCGCCAACACCAATCTCATCAATAGCAAGACCATCAGCCTCTTCCTCTATATAACATTGGTTTATAAAACCTCCCAGTGATATAGTATTAAGGCCCTGAAAGGTTTTCCATGGAAATATTTTAAGCCCCATTCTAGGCATTATAATGGACTTATCCTCACCGTACCTGGCAACGTCCACACCAAGATATTTAGGCTCATCCTCAGCAATAGGAAATTCATTTCCAAGGCACTGTCGCGCCCATCCTAACGGAATTAAAGTCCTCTCATCCTCATGTGGAGGGTCACCCTTTACACGAACAGCAAATATAGAGGACTCTTCTCCATACTTATCCTTAAAAAACTGTACCATATCATCAGTGACAAGACTTGAATCTCTTGAATCCCAGTGTAACTTAGTCCAGTTCGGAGAAACCTTTGCGTGAAAATGTGTGTCGTGAAAATACCCTGTGTTCTTTGTCATATTCCCAATTAGCAAAACTCTATTATCTTCTTGTGTAAGTGCCCCCTCAAGCGGTATAAACATTGGATCTGGCACACCACTTGCCTCATCCACAATTAGAAGGAGATGATCCCCATGCAGACCCGCAAGTGTTTCAGCCTGCTCATCTTTAGTCGCTCTAACTTGTGGGGAGATATACCTTAGCCACCACTCTTTGGGAGCACTCTTATGAAAGACAATATCCTTTTGCATTACAAACTCATCCTGCAAGGTACTTTTCCTAAACCATTTAGAAAGCTCAGTCCTGAAAATATCATGCAACTGTCTATGTGTAGGAGCTGTGACGGCTGTCTTAGCATATGCACGGGAGCACATAAACCACCAAGCAATTATTGCAGCTATGCCATCTTTACCGCAACCATGGCCAGATCTAATGGTTACACGTTTACCGTTTGATATTGCATGTAACGCATCTATCTGCTGATCAGTTAAATCCACATCAATTGTATCAGATACACACAGAAGTGGATTATTCTTCCACCTTCCAATTCTACGAAGTATCCTTGGATCTAACTTAGATGCGCTCACTTACGTCCTCGCTATAAGCTTTCTTCCATTATTCTCATCATCCACAATTCTAACACCGGGGACAAAACATACAGCTTCTGCTACCACACCCCACTGTTGAGTAGTCACTTGAACAATGCAACCAAGAGGTGCAATCTCCATGGCTTTTGTGGATTTCATCCAGCCCTCTTCCTCTGAACTAGCCTTGCAGAGCAACTGAAACATATCACCGTTTCCTACTACTTTTAAGTCCTTAACATTTTCCGCTGCTCCTGACACATCACTATTATGTAAAGTCTTCACTCTTTATCATCCTTTCGGCCTAAAGCCTTGGCATTCTCTCTGGTTGAACCTTTGGTTTCTCTACAAACTCTCCCTCATAAACTTCGGACTCCAACTCTAGTGGGACCTCTCTTTTCTCTTCTTCCAAAGCTGTCAAATAGTGTACAAGACCTTTAAACTCTGTAGGTTTTCCATCTATTAGGTGCTCTTTCTCTTTCAGAATTTTAAAAGCATTCACAAGATCACGTAGAGGAACATCAGGATTAACAGCACTTTTAACAGCATCCAGCAAGATACTCTGTAGAGAGGTAAGCTCAAAGCTCTGCAGGAGTCTATATTCCTGCATTTCATCCTTTAAAAGAGAAAGAGCACTTATCTTTTCTTTTACACCAACAAGATCAAGCTCCTCTGAACTTGCTCTATTTATAAGATCTTCCAATGCGCCCATTTCTTTGAAACCTCCTTCCTTCTATCAAGACTACCATAGGGCGCAGCCCAAGTCAAGGAAAATCTTCCCCTCTGTGCCAGATCGATATTTCTTCCTATCTTCATAGAAGAATATTTCTTCTTTTCTCCATAGGAGAATTCTAATGAACTCGTTTTAAAATTTCCTTGCGTGTAAAAAGGTGGTCATCTTCTACCATCTACATGACGTCTTGGTGCTCTAGGGGGGTCTCTTATTATATTAAGCAGAGTTGAGCCCATAATATCGAAAAACGATCTTTATCCCACCCTAAATAGACTAAGATTCTTTTTGCTTTCCCCGTCCAGTAGTAGATAAAATACATATATCCAGAAATAAATAAATTAAAAATCTTTTTACTTGACTTATCCCCTCAGAGATGCTATCATAAGGACAAGTCAAACAAGCAAGAGATACAGGATAAAAGAAAAAGCTTGACATTCTACCATAAAGATGGTAGGATAGTAATCAGTTAGCCAAGCAAGGTACGGTGGCCAAGTCTCCAAGAGAAAGACACCGATAAATCCTAGCAAGGCACTTGAATAGTTCTTTAACAATTGAATAGGAGTTTATGGGCTTGACGATGCCTGTCATGGATAAGGAGTATAATCATGACAGAAATCGAAAAAAGTTTTAAATGGAAGCTGGAGAACGAGTTGGCCATACTGTCCTCTGGAGACGTCAAACATGAGGGCTTTGACCTAACCTTGTTAGAGAAGGCAATGGACAAGGATAGGAAATTCAAGATACAATGCTTATATTTCGTTTGTAAGCAGAAGTTGAGCAACAAAAAGGCCGACACTAAGGGAAAGTCACAAGACTTCAAGCTGAAACTTATGGTGGATACTTGGAATTCCCTGATAGCCGGAGAATGGTCGTCTAAGAAGACCTCTGGATACAACAAAGAGGCAGCGGGGAAGATTACATCCCTGGAGGACATACGCACCTTGGTTACACTGAGCATCCCTTTGACTGAGGAACAGGAAGCGTTGCTAAAGACTGCACAAAACCTTCAGGATGAGGAAAACAAGAAAAACGAGGAATAACCCATTAAGCATGACAGGCATCTACAAGCCCATAAAATCTAAAAAAGAGAGGAGGTGGGAATATGACTATAGAAGAGAGATTTACTACACTCCAAGACATTAAAGCAAAGCTACATGAGCTTGAATGGGAGGAGAAAGAAACACGACAGGAGTTGCTTAAGCAAATCATAGAAGAGAAAAAGTTTGAATTTGTGCAACTAAACATCGGAAGATTAAGAAGGCGTGTGCAAAGACGCTAACACAGGAAGGGAGGGTATCCTGCAAGGTGCCCTCCTTTTTTATCCCTTAAAAGATAAAGATCGAAAAACGATATTTTTGTGCGGTTGTACGGTTGTTCGATTGTACAAGCCCTTATTTTGCACGTTTGAACGTCACTTTCAGCAAACCCAAAACAGGCTTGAAAAAAATTTTTTATTTGTACGTTTGTACGTGAACGTGAACGCATCCTGGAGACCCCCCTTTTTTACCCTCTCCCTTTCGATCTTTATCCCCCCCTTTTCCATCCTTTTCCTTTTATCCTTTCTTTTTTATATATTTTTTTATTATATATATAATAATATATTATTAATATAAGAGAAGAGACAAGAGAGAAGAGACAAGAGAAAAGGGATAAACATCGGAGAAATGGGAAGGGGGGCTGCTGGAACTTCGTACACATTCATGTACTATCGTACAAGTACACAAGTGTACATTTGTACATTCGTACAACAAAATATCGAAATTCGACCCTTCTCCCCTACGGGAGTATAGAGTAACCATGTTTGGAATAAGATATAACTTGACATAAGACACATTTTATGCTACAATAAGGTATAAAAGAGTGGTAAAGAAAACCTTTAGAATAGGAGACCCAAAAAATGACAAGCAAGGACAGGATTACAGTACGTGAATATGTAAAAACAAATCATTATGACATATATCATTTTATATATAATGTCTATTTTGAGGATATATGATATGACTCTCTTTGTAGACTAGATGATAAAGATTTTAAAGATATACTCTTTCTAGAGACTGCCTGCTCTAAAAAGAAAACTAAGTATATAAACTAAGTTTATCTAAGATAAGATATAACTTGACATAAGAATCTTTTTAGGGTATAATGAAAACATAAGTAATGAAGGAAAGGAGGTGAAAAATGACCGTAGAAGATTACATAAAATCAAAACATCCCACAACATACCAATATCTTCTGTTGCGTTATGAGGATATATGGCACAAAGACATGTACAATTTAGATGCAGCAGAACGTGACGATATTCTCTCTATTAGTTCTTTAACACCAAGAAAAGGAGAAAAAGATGAAAAATTGGGATGAAGTAAAGGAAAAAAAGACAACATTTTGTGTGCATTGCAACCTGTTGACTACCTGTAAGGTAATGGTTGATGTGCTAACCTGTAGAAGATGTTTCAGGAAACTGGAGCTAGAGAAGCAGATAAAGGGGATAATATAATGTATGTCTCACCGAACTATAAGACAAAGAAAGCGTTGAAAGCGGACTTTCATGTAGGAGAGAAAATCACTGTCTTTTCTCCCGGCCCGTTTCCTTTAAAGGACGGCCCTGTATCACTTGAAGGCCCACATTACCCTAAACCACACCGATGGTATGCCTCTGGAATATGTAAGAATGGTATATTAATCCAGTTAGAGGATTAACAAAAGGAGGTAAAATGATAGGCTATTTAGAACAAGACCAGACACACATGATGTTGGTTTACGATGCTTTGAATGGGGACAGAGTCAAAGCCTTAATTCTAAAGCAGGATATTGACAGATCTATTGAGGCACTGAAGGGACAGGGATGTCCTTATGGTGTCTGGAGTTTGCAAAGCTGGGAAAAAGTAAAAGATTATGTTCTGTCAGAGAACTGCAGACTAGACTAAAGGAGGCAAAGAAACATGGTTCGCAAAGAAAGAATGAGTTTTACAGTAAGAGAGAAGGAAATTTTAGAAAAAGGTCTTTCTAGTCTTATTATAGTTTTAGAGAAGTCAGGAGATTTTCCAGAGAAACAAGAATATAAACACCTACATACTAAAGTCTTTAGATGGATTTATGAGAGGGAGGATAAGAAATGATCTGCAAGATTTGTGATGATTATTGGACACCTTCTGTTGGGTGGTATTTACTACATCCAGAGGGAATACAAAACCCAATTTGTGCTAGCTGTTTGGAGAAACAAAGAAATCAAATGAAAGAAGGGAGCAGATGAAAGCCTTAATAGTAATATTCCTGTGCTTATTATTCTCACCAACATCTACTGATTTAGACTCCTCATATCCATGCTCAGTTGAAACTCATACAATTAAACTAGCACATAAATATCATGGGATACTTATTTCCACATGAGACGATGGAAAGTATTACTTTGTCCGGTCTGGGCAAAAATGTAGACTGTTTACAGAAGGGTTTTTAGAGTCTATTGAGAGGAGGTGAGTTAGAGGATTTTCCAGAGATACAAAATTAAGCAAATCAGGTGAGTACGTACAGCGAAAGACTCCAGCACACAGTTTTGAGTCAAAATGGAGGATATTTCGCAAGGAAAACAAACCATATTAAAACAAGGAGGACAAGATGGAAATTATTGCAAAGACAGAAAAGGGGTGTCTAATACAGGCAGCCAAAACCGAAGTTGAAGAGATAATAAAGGCTGTTACAGGTTATGTGCCAGAGGATTTGGTGATAGGGCAGAAAATACCTGCAATAGATTATGCTTCAACTATCACCAAGATACAGTCACTAGGGAAGAATTATGTCTACGAACAAATGCTTAGTAGGATTGATGCGTTTATAGGCGTCGTATCAGACCTACGGTCAACGATCCAAAACTCAAGTTTGATTGAAGTATAATGGAGGACAAGATGGAAGATGATAAGATAAAAGGAATAATCATTGTTACTGTTATAATAGTTCTTCTTGCTGCACTGGCAAAGGTGCTGTTTGCAGTGTTCTCGTAAAGGACAGGAGGGAAAATATGAGAACAAAGCGACAACAGTGGCAATTTGAAAGGCTTTTCCGTAATGTAGGACAGTTAGGAACTGCTAAACACATCCTATATGGACTACTTTATACAAGTTCTACCTTGCTTAAGGAGAAGAAACACATAACTAAGGCTTTAAACCACCTGGATAAGGTTAATTTTAAGAATAACAAAGAAGAGTCTTGGAAAAGGTTTAAGAAATCATGAAAACATGGACAACAAAGGATGGGAGAGAGTTGGAAATTAAAGATATGAGGACGCAGCATATTAAGAACTGTATTAATATGTTAAAAAGGTTCGGAGTAGTAAGCCACGCAACACGCCTTTTCTATTTAACAGGCCCAAGACCGTCTGGAGAGTTTGCACAAATTGCCTTTGAGGAAGAGCTTGACAAAATTCTTGACAGTCCAACCTCCATTCATCTAGATTTACTTCAAGAAGAGTTGGAGAGAAGACAAAACCTTAAGAAGAAGGAGGGAAAAGATGAGAAAGACGAAAACTGACGGAGAAAGACTTTCTAAACAACGCAATTGACAGCAGGATAAGAAAGAACATCGTTTTCGACGAGGAGAAAGTGAGACAGAAAACCAAAGAGGTGGCAGATGATTGCAGGGCTGGCCTGTGTTGGGATGCTTCTGAAGATTATATGTTTACCAGAGAGGTTCAAGCAGCGATACAACAAATTGCAGATAACCACAGGCGCTCTTATGGAAGTATCCGTTCAAGGCTGGCAAAAAAGTTTACACATCAATAACACACTGAAAGGAGATAAACAAAATGATTATGGAAACAAAGTACAATATTGGTGATGTTGTGTACGCCTCGTATCCAGATGTATGTGGCATGCCTTTAACAATTGGACAGGTCAGAAAGTGCGTAACAGACTCTCCCGGTATACCAGACAACTCAATATTTGACAACTTTAAGCCGAAACGCTCAGTAGAAGAAGCGTATATGTGCATAGAAACAGGAATTGGTGGAGGATCAATATATCCTGTCGAGCGCCTGTTTCTTACCAAAGAAGAGGCTAGACAGCATTTAGACCAAATAGAGGAAGAAAACAGGAGGTAGCAAAATGGAGTTTAGAGAGTTTAAAGAGGTGTTCCTTGAACATGCCTATGATATGATGGGCGGTCAAAACACTCTATTCACAACAAACCTTAACCCAGATCTGCTTTGGGAGCTATACCTAGATAGCTTTCCACCAGGAACAAACGAAGTGTTCCGAGAGAGGCGGGAGTTTGACTGTAGTTGTTGTAGAAATTTTATACGTCACTATGGGCACATTGTCGTGATTAAGGACAACAAGACTATAAGTCTATGGGACTTCACAGTTGACGACACAACATATCAGCCTGTCGTCTCCGCTCTTGCAGAGTATGTCAAGGGTTTCCCCATTCATGATGTATTTATCACGAAAGAGAGTAAGCTCGGCACCGCACACAACAGGGAATTACTTGACAACGGTATGATCCAGACTTGGAACCATCTATCTCTGGAATTACCCCCAAGACTCGTCTGCAAGTCGTCTGAAACCATTGGAACTACAGTTTCTCAGTTCCGTGCGACACATGATGTCTTCAAGAGAAGTTTACAGGAAATAACAAAGGACTCTATTGAAACAGTCCTTGATCTGATCACGCAAGGATCGCTCTATAAGGGTGACGAATGGAAGAGTGTGCTCAGTAAGTTTCTCGTATTATATACAAATTACTACAAGCTGAGAAGACAGGAGAAACACCTGTTTTGCTGGGACAAATCAACCAGTGTTGGAGGAGCGATAGGAAGAATAAGAAACCATTCCATAGGTGTCTTATTAACAGATCTTTCGCAAGGGACGGATATCAATGATGCAGTCAAGCGATATGAGCATATCGTTGCCCCGCCAAACTATAAACGGCCCAAAGACATATTCACAAAGAAAATGGTTGAACAAGCCCAGGAAACTTTCATAAGTTTAGGCTTGACAGAATCACTTGGCAGACGTTTTGCAACTATTGACGACATAACGATTAATAATATCCTGTTTGCAAACAGAGATGCAGTGAGTAGAATGACAAAGGATGTCTTTTCTGAATTACAAAGTGAAGTTACACTAGACACAAAGAAGTTCGATAGAGTAGGAGAGGTTCACATAGGTGTGTTCTTAAAAGACATCCTTCCAAGAATAACAAGTATGGAAGTGCTTGTAGAGAATAAACATACGTCTAACTTTGTGTCCCTTATTGCCCCCCAGAATCCACAGAGTAAGTCCTTATTTAAATGGGATAACGGTTTCTCCTGGGCCTATCCGGGCAACCTCACAGATTCAATGAAACAACACGTCAAGAGTTTTGGTGGCAATATAAATGGTGTCAAAAGATACTCCATAATGTGGAACAAGAAAGGGGAGAATCAAAATGATTTTGACGCACACTGTATTGAGCCAAATGGCAACAGGATACACTTTCCCTTAGCAAAGATAGTACAACCATCATCCGGAATGTTAGATGTAGACATCATCACGCCAGGACCAAATGTAGCTGTTGAGAACATTGTCTGGACAGACATTAACAAAATGCAAGAGGGCGTATACCAGTTCCTTGTTCACAACTACACTCATTGTGGAGGAAGGACGGGTTTTAGTGCCGAGATTGAGTATGACGGACAAATATTCTCTTACGAGTATAACCATACACTTAGGCACAAAGAGTTTGTTCTTGTAGCAAGGGCTGCCTTTAAAAAGGACACTGGTATTACCTTTATAGAGGCATTGCCATATGACACACAGTCCCAAGATGCATGGGGTCTGAAGACAAATCAATTTCATCAGGTTTCCTTATGCATGTTTTCTCCTAACTATTGGGATGGACAAAAGGGGATAGGCCATAAACATTATTTCTTCATGCTTGATGGCTGTAAGAACCCCGAACAGCCCAATGGATTCTTCAATGAGTTTCTAAAAGAGGATTTCATGAAACATAAACGTGTTTTCGCAGCACTAGGAAGCAAGATGAGGGTAGAACCATCAGAGAATCAACTCTCCGGGCTGGGATTCAGTTCGACCAAGAGGAACTCTCTGATATTAAGAGTGAAAGGGCATATTGCCAGAACAATTAAAGTTATGTTTTAAGGAGGTAAAAATGTTTGAGAAAGCAACAAGAAGAAAGTATCGTTTTGATTATAAGGGAATATGCGTAACAGAAGACCTGTGGGATATCCCTTTGAAAGATGTAGACGTAATGCACAGAAACCTAAAGTCAATACAAACAAGGGAGGGTGAAGAAAGCCTTCTAAGCAAAACAAGAACAGATGAAGACCTTTCCTGCAAAATAGCTATTCTGCGCTATGTTGTTTTAACCAGGCTTGAAGAGATACAGGCACGTAGCAAGGCCAGCGAGAAACGAGCAAGAAAGAAGCATCTTCTTGATATTATCGCAGACAAACAAGATGCCAATCTCCGTGACATGTCTATCGAAGAGTTGACAAAACTCGTAGATGGTTTATAAACATTTATCCAGCGCCCTTCGGGGCGCACAAAAGGGGGTAATTATGAACAGAAAGGAAGAAATACTAAAACTGAAATATGCACTGAACAATGAGAGAGAGAGCTGCAGAGTTTAAGAAATCATGTGTATGAGTTGGACAAAAAGCTTGCTGCCTTAATGAATCATCTAGGATTCAGGTATATCAACGCATGCTACACAGTAGTCAAAAAAGAGGTGGAGAAATAGTATGAATAGAAAAGTATCCGCTTGGCAGGCAAAAGACGGAACATTGTTTTTAACAGAGGCAGAATTAATAGAATATGAAGAAATAGACCGAAGAGCAAATGACATAGCATCATGGGTGAGCAAATGCCTCTCTGAATGGGGTGTTAGTGATAGACGTGCCATACAAACTACACTATTGGATAATTGGGATAGCCTAAAGAAAATTATCCTAAAATATTAAAGGGGAGATCAACATGGAAGATATGTTTCGTTGGATGATGTACGAAATCCAAAAGCAATTTCAGCAAGAGCCGTCATACAACCCATTAGCTGTTGTAAGTCGCTTCCACCACAACGGAAGAAGCAAGACTTATAAGAAGAACCTGCGAAAGACAATGAAACTAAACAGAAAGAGGAGGATGAAATGAGAAGTCATAGTGCATCATATTTTTGTGACAAGGGAAAGGTTCCAACCTGTGAGATGAAAGCATCGCTATATCATCATGCTATTGTGTTAAATAATACTGAACTCTGTATCTATGTTGCAGATGAATCTGATCTCATAGCCTTCAAGAACAGCATAGCTCATGCTTATAAGGCATACAAAGAAGTAGAGGATGAGAAACGAAAGTCTGTAGAGGGGACCATTAAGGAATAAACACTTCTTGACATATCCCAAAAAGTGGGGTACAATGTATTTTTCAATAAGAAAGGAATAAGATGAGTACTATCGCGGAATTATTTAGAAAAGTGATAGAGTCCCCACCCGGAACAACGTGCCTTGTAAAAAGGACAACCTCAGCAGAGGCAGACAGAATCCGGGTAGCCATTCACAGAGAAAGGGTCAAACTGACTAAGTTTAACCCAACTCTCGCAGAAAAAGTAATCATATCAAAAAAGGGAATCCAAGAATCAAACCTGTTTGAAGTAACTATAACTCTAACAGACTCTGTTGCTGTTGCAGAAGCCACCTTTGTGTATCCAGATGGAGAAACTGAGATATGGCGACCAGAGGCTAGTGAGTCACGAGAGATGCGAATGCGTGAACTTATGGAAGAGGATGGGTTTTCAAAAGAAGAGATTGATAGTTATATGAAAGGAGGTATATGAGTATGGATATAGACATGGATAGTCTGACAGAAGAGGAATTAAGGCTTGCGATAAAAATAGGTCTTGTTCCAGAAAAGAAAAAGAAAATAAAACCAAAGACTGAATATGGTCTACAATATAAGGTCGTATGCAAACTGTGCGGGTCACAGTCTTTACAACATTTCTTAATGCTTGGAGACGATGATTGTGTGACAAGTATACCTATTGAAAGAGATGGATATGATCAGATTCAAAAGAAAAAGGTTGAAACTGCAGATGTAGTCATATGTCTTTATTGTAAAGAGTATCTTTCTACTAAGTCAAGATGTGATCTTATTGATATGATACTCGATGCAAGAAGAAATTGGTTACGGGGAGTCCCTCCATGCTAGTTCTAGAGAACTGGGCGGAAGAGGCATTAAACCTATCCTTGGGCGAGAGCCTCTTCCTGCCCTGTGAAAATAAGAACGAACAACAGAGCATATATTTAGATATAAAAAAGCTCATAAAAGATAAGGATGTCCTTGACCCCATTTCTGTGGCAAGGATATCCATTCAGAAGACCTTTCGTGATGGTCGAAGGTGGGTTATGGTAACCAAAAAAGTCCATGATCCTATGCAGGCATACAGGAAGACTACTGGAGGAAAGATAAAAAGAATCTCACTTGGTAGAGACTTAAGGAGATCAAGGAAAATACAGCTAATGGTAAGAGAGGGCCATACACCAGAGGAGATAAATGATGCCCTTGTAAGACCATTAACAGAGGCGGAAATAAAATCACTACCATTTAAGGATGAGGAGAATGGATGAAATACGAGAAACATTCCGAGAGGAACAGAAGAAAAAAGAGTGGTCATTCCAGCGTGGCTTACCTACAAAGGCCCCAAGATTTCAAAAGCAAGACTGCAACGGGCCTGTAAAGATATATACAGAAGAAGAATGTCGGAGGTTAGAAGATGAAAAGAGACAGAAAGATATCACTGGCCAAGAAAAGAGAAATGAGAGAAGAGGGACGTTGTCCCAGATGTGGAAGTGAGATAATTCCTGAAGGATTATATCTTAACAAACAGGAACATCAGATCACAGGCTTGTGCCATAGATGTATATACGAAAAGGAATATTATGATGGAGAATAAACAATGGGGAACATCCCTGCCCGAAGGAGGTGAGGAAAAGAAGGGGGAGAAAAGAAACTCATGCATATTTTATAAACCCATATAAGGAGAATAAAACATGGCGAAAGAAAGAAAGTTAAAAAAGGAGTTTGACAAGGAAAACGGAAATAAACTTATTATAACGGAACTTGTGACCTCCACAGAGATGAACTTCGATTTCACAAAATACCCGGCAACCATCCAAGAAAAACTCGGTCCCTTTGGCCTTAATATCAAGCTCGGAAACGCAGCCAGTGGGCTGTCCGGACAAGATGCAGTCAATGCAATAAAGGCGACCCACGAGTCCATGATGAAGGGTGAATGGCACCGAGGACATGCCGGAATCGGTGTATCAAAAGATGAGATCAAGAGCAAGCTGGATGACCTTCCCGAGAAGGAAAAGGCCAGGGCACTGAAGCTCCTGGAAACCTTAGGAGTAACTATGTAGAAAAACTAGAATACGTATAGGCGGAGGGTTTTGCTCTCCGCCTTTTTTCTTTGAAGGAGCAAATATGGAACTAACATTAGACAATACACGAAGGACAGATGCACGCACATGTCTTGCAATGTATTACCTGAGATCAAAGGGGTTGCAAAAGCAACAAAAAAGCACTGCCCTTCGTTACGGAAGCACCTGGCATGGATACATGGAGGGTCATTACAAGGCAAAGATGCAAGGAAAAGATAATTTTATAGACGCAGCAGCAGAACAAGGCGCAAAAGTCTGGAAAAGGGAAACAGAAGGAAAAACCTATTTCGACGACTACCGAACAGAGATAAACTGTGGCAAAGCTTATATTGAATATATGGCTGAGTTCCAGGATGAGGGTCTTATAATAAAAGACGTAGAGAAGGCTTTCAAGATAAAGATGAACCCATCTTCAGAAGAGATCGATAAATATGGGTTACACAGTGTTGATCTGTATTTTTCTGGCATGATCGACTTACAGGTCGAAGACTATGGTACTCCGTGGATATGGGATCATAAAAGCACCGGATATCCATGCAAGAAGATAGCTTTTACGCAAGAAAAGTCCCCACAAATGAAAGGTTACACATTTGCCACGCAGTGTCTTAATGAAGTTGAGGCCCAGGGTTGTATAATAAACATACATCAGTTGGCCTCCAGGAAAAAGAAGGACGGCACATATGGGAAGTTAACAATCAACTTTATGCGTACTCCAATTATCTACTCTGATACGGATATCTACAATTGGAGGCAGTCGTTCTTGCATACTGCCGGAGAGATTGTTCGTTGCATGCAAACAGGTATTTACCCAATGGATACAAACGCATGCACGAACTATGGTCAGTGTGCATATCTCCCGATCTGTGACTCTGTAAGAGTTGAAGAGCTTCCTGATATCGACTATGAAAGTTTTGGTGAGTTTATACTAGAACCCTGGGATGTCTTGAAAAAGCACCCAGATAGAGATATTATGTATGGAGAGGAATGAGCATGATATTTGAGGGTAACGATCAAATAACTAAAGAGATATGGGCACGAAAAGTGCTTAAGCATATCAGACTACAGATAGCTCTAAGACAACAAAAAGAGCTCTCAAAGGAGATAAACATCGAATTTCGACACTTTAAACCCTCAAAAAGTGGCAAGGTCGAAAAGTGAACCTTGCCCGTATCGAACAAAACCTAGCCTACAACGGCTTTAAAAACTTTTTAGGTACTTACCTAGCCGGAAAATTTTAGGAGCTTAGAAACGATTTTAAAATATCGAAAATAGACTTTTATTAGAAAGGAAACAAAATATGAAAGATGTAGAAAATATAATTGCGATAAGTGCGTCTCTTCGTATGTCAATAAACGAAGCTATGTATGCGCATAAGGAATTAGTGAAGAAACTTGAGTATATCTTGGCACCACCAGATGGGACAATTGGCAAAGATGCTCCCACAATTGCAGGTCAGTCAGAGTTATTCTACGATTTACAAAGTATTAACTCTGATATAATTAGTTTGCACTTAAACATAATAGACTTACATAAAAGAGTAAACCTTCCTGAGATACTCTAAACAAAATCAACTTTTATTAGAAAGGAGGATAGATTATGCACGACGAGCCAAAAAGTAACATAGATATACAGGCAAAGATAGGTGTAATTAGTGAGATACACAGAATATCATCATTTGCAGATGAAGTAATGAAAACAGCGCTCAGTTTGTGTGATGCCATATCTCCAATATTGGCAGAGGGCACACCAGAAACTAAAGAAGATAAATCACGCCGTGAACCAATAAGTCCGGTGATATGTGATCTTAATGTGGTTTATGTAAAGTTGGATAATGTGAACGACCTATTACATAATATGCAGGAGAGATTAACCTTATAGGAGGGACTCATGCCATCAGCAATGGATATATCACCAGTTGGAAAGAGCAACTCCATCATGATTGTTGGGCCATATGGAACAGGAAAATCCATCTTCGCAGCAAGTTGTCCAACACCCGGTTTTGTGTTTGACTTTGATAGAGGAATAGAGACATATCATGGAAAGGATTTCGACTACGAACAGTATGAAACCTCTTTTACAGGTTGGATGAAGTTTGAGAAGGACTTAACCAAGCACAAAAAGGACATGAAGGAGGGAAAGTACAAAACCACTATCATAGATTCAACAACACTAATGACAGATCTTGCTATGGAACGTGCATTACAGTTGAACGCACAACGCAGTGAGGTAGATGGGCCGATATGGAATGTGCATTACGGACTTGTAAAAAACCTTATTGCTGGAAGGCTTAGGCAGATATCAAACCTACCAGGATTAAAGATAGTCATCTGTCACAAGGATGTCTTAATGGATAAGGAGGGCGCAGTTATAGATATTCGCCCACTTTTAACTGGAAACCTTCCAGAAACTCTTCCTGGAGCGTTTACAGAAGTATACTACTCAACAACGAAGAGAAAGGAGGGAAAAACTACTTATTGGCTACAGACAGTGCCTGTGGGATTAACCAAGGCAAGAAGTCGTTGGAGTGGCAAAACAAAGAGACTCAAAGATTACATTCCTAACGATTACAACACACTGATGGAAACACTAAACAAAGCAATAACAAAGGAGACAAAAACAAAATGACCAGAAAAAAAGACAAAGAAACGACAGAAGAAAGTTTTGACGTAGAAGATGGTTTCTCAGAAGAGGAAGAAACAAATGCAACTGATATATCATTCGACGTAGAGGATGAGTATAAACCTACTCCGCTGGTTCCGAATGGTGGCTATGCCGGAGCGCTTACAGAGATAAAGTACAACGGAAAGAGCGCCTCCATAGATTTTTCTGTGACATTGAATGATAACGGTGGCGTCATGTCGGATGGAGAGACCCCGTTGGATGGCTCAACTCACATTTACAAAGTATGGCTTCCACGGCCTGGTGATGATGTCATCATGACAAAGTCTGGGAAACAGACAAAACGTCAGTACAAGATCAACGCAATGAAAGAGTTTTCAAAGGGCTTGAGCATTGACATGAACAGCATGGACGCTATTATGGAGGCTCTGGAGAACCAGGAATGGCTCGGCATGGATGTCAAGGTTGTCTTGACGATCGACAAATACAAAGGTCGGGTCTATAACAAGGTAGAGGAGTTGGCCCTATGAAACTGTACGAACAGAAAAAAGACTTTCTGGACTTCAGCCAAGATGAAGCAGAATGCTTTATAAGGTCAACAAGAGCTTTTTGTATCGAAGAGCTTAGATCTGTTCGTATATCCAAACCAAAGAAGAGTGGGGGACGAAAGTCCCCTTCCCTACCAAAACTCACACCTGAAGAAAAAGCACTGCTAAAATCCCTTGGAATAACCCATAAACAATTAATGGCAATGAAGAAGGAGTAGATTATGAATGGTGGTCCACCCAAAAATTTAAGTGTCAACATAGAGGAATTGGAAAGCGTAAGCTGTGAGAACTGTGATGGTATCTATTTTAATACTGTTTCTGTGATAAGAATTGTACCTGCATTACTATCACGCAGTGGCAGAGAAGAGAGACTTGCGATAGAGATGTATAGATGCATACAGTGCAGTCTTGTGACAAAGATTATGAAGGGACCAGGAGGAGCTAAATGAACCTTTTTGAGATTGAGCCAACAGAGATTATAGTGAAAGAAGAGCTTCCGAGATTCCGTACAGATATGGGCGACGTAAAGGGTTTGTTAGATTCTATAAAAGAGTATGGTCAACTACAGCCTATCGTATTAAATAGGGAGGGAGAACTTATAGATGGAGGAAGACGTTTAGCTGCCTGTGCTCTAGGTGGACTGAAGGTTATGGCAATATATAAGGATGTAGTCGATAATATGACTATGCGAGAGCTAGAACTAGAGGTCAACCTTAAGAGAAAAGCACTAACTGCAGCTGAGGAGGCTCTTGCTGTAGGTGAACTCCATCAAATGAAGCAAGATAAGATAGGTAAATCCACATCTGGTCGTGAGGGTGGCTGGAAGATTCAGGACACAGCAGGCGAACTGAACAAAAGTCATACATATGTTGTAGAAAACCTGGCTATTGCAGAGGGTGTGAAAGATCACCCAGAGCTTAAAGACTGCAAGACAAAGTCTGAGATTGTAAAAGCCTTAAAGGGAATCACAAAGGTTCAGACAAGAACAGAAAGGCTTGAAGAATACCAACAAGAATTAAAAAGACAGGATAATATTCCAACTCTGCTTTTACAGGATTCAATGGAGTATATGCAGTCTATTCCAGACAAAGAGTTCGATCTTGTTGTAACAGATCCTCTGTATGGCATTGATGCAGACGAGATACGTAGAAGTCTTAATGGTGTAACAGGAAAATTCACATCTGCCGGGTTCAAGTCAAAGGATATAGACCTACCAACACTTGCTCTTCAGTCAGCTAGGTTAGCTGGAGAGTCCTACAGATTTACAAAAGACAATGGGCATGTTTACGTATTTGTGGCGCCACGGTTTTTCCATCTCCTGACACTAGCATTTGAAGACGCTGGATGGAAGGTTCATGTTAAACCTATTATATGGTATAAACGTGCATCAGGACAAACAAACCAGCCAACTATGTGGCCAGCAAGCTGTTTTGACATGATCATGTTTGCAAGAAAACCTGATTCTCGTCTTGTGTTAGAGGGCAGACCAGATGTGATAGAGAATTTTCCTCCTGTAACAGGTAGTGCAAGAATACACGAATATGAAAAACCTGTTCTATTAATGCGTGAACTTATTATGAGAACATGCTTGCCAGGAGCAAAAATCTTCGACCCATTCATGGGTTCTGCACCAACAGCTGTTGCGGCACTAGAACTGAAAATGTTCTTTACTGGATGTGATATAGACGAAGATGCCTATTCTGCAGCAGTTCAGAGAGTGGCAAGACATAAGAGAAAGGAGAAATTACAATGATAGAATATAAGATACTACATGGGACAGATACTCAAGTACAAACAGTTCTTAACCAATGGAGGCACATATATGATCTGACAATACTCGGGTTCTCTGTAGAAGCAACAGACATATCAATACTCTTAACACGGACAAAGAAAGAGAAGGATAACAATGTTTGTTAAAACAATAGGGCCAGCAAATGCCAAGATAATGCTGGTAGGCGAAGCTCCTGGAGAGGAGGAAAGTGCTCGTGGAGAACCCTTTGTGGGCAAGGCTGGAAGAACTCTAGATAGATTACTTTCACAGGCTGGCATCGCAAGAGGTAAATGTCTTATAGCTAATGTAGCTAGACTACAGCCCAAAGATAATAATATAGACTTGTATTTCGTAGACAAGAAACATACGATTCCAACACCTGAAATGCAAGAGTGGATAGACTTGCTACAGACCGAGATAATACTGCATGAACCTAACATTGTGGTAGCCTTAGGTGCAATAGCAAACTGGGCCTTGACTGAAAATTCTGGTATTAAGGCTTACAGAGGTGCTATAACAGAGAGTACTCTTGTCTCAGGACAAAAGGTTTTATCTACATATCACCCACAAGCTGTGAATTACACAAGAAATCTGTTTTATGTTACAGTGTTAGACCTCAGAAAAGCGCTGAGACACTCAGCATTTCCTGAAATACCAGAAGACAACAGAACATTAATAACAAATCCAACAGTAGATGAATGGGTAAATTTTTGTGATGAGGTCTCTTTAAGAAGAGAAATATGTGCACTTGATTTAGAGACAATTCAGGCATATCCAACATGGTTTGGTCTATCTAATGATGCCAATTTTGCCATGTCTATCGAAATACTACGGGGCAGTTATCCAAGATACACTGAAAGCGATGAGGTCAAAATATTACAAGGTCTTGCTAAGGTGCTCAGATACTGTCCAATGGTGTATCATAATGCAGCTTATGATGTAGCTGTAATGTGGAAAAGGTATTCTATTCCAACAAGACATATTTACATGGATACTATGCTTGCGGCACATTGTTGTTGGACAGAGCTTCCGAAGAGTCTGGGTTTTGTCTCATCTATATGTTTAGATGTACCATCTTGGAAGCATACAGCAAAGGATGATATGGGCATTTATAATGCTGCTGATGCTGCAAATACTAGAGCACTTGTACCAGTTTTAGAAAGAATTATTACAGAATTCGGTGTTAGGGATACATATGAACTAGAAATGTCTCAATTAGAGCCTGTTATAATGCTGAATTTGAATGGGGTAATATTTAATACTGACAAGCAAAAAGAGATTCTGACTATGTGCAACGAAAAGATTGCTGAAGCTAGTAAGAGTCTAAAACTATTGTCAGGAAAGGAGATAAATTATAATAGTCCAAAACAGGTGAAAGATTTATTGTACATTCAGATGGAATTACCTCCACAGTTTAAACGTAGAAAGTCAGTAAAGGAGGAAAGAAAATTAACTACAGATAAGATAGCATTAAAGAAGCTAGCTAATTGTGATCATCCGAATTCAATCGTTCCTGAACTAATGTTAGAACACAGAAAGTATAGCAAGAAGAAATCTTCCTTCTTAGACTATGAAGTTTCACCAGAGGGAAAGGTATTCACATCATATAATATTACTGGGACTGATACTGGTCGATGGAGTTCATCAAAAAGCATAATAGATCCATTTGGACCAAAAAACTTTCAGACAATCCCAGAGGATCTAAGAATATTATTTGAACCGTTACCAGGTAAGACTCTTGTTGGTGCAGATTATGTCCAAGCAGAGGCCGTAATTGTTGCCTATGAATCATTAGACAAGCGTTTAATAGAGATGTATAAGAAATCCTTTGGGTTGTCACCTACAGAAAGAAAGAAAAAATACGATCTTCATAGGATAACTGCTTCCATACTGTTTCAAATTCCATATGAACAAGTTACATCTGAACAGCGTCGTATAGGAAAGACTCTTAGGCATGCGTGTAATTATGATGCTGGCCCAGGTGTAATTGCAAACGAGGTGGGGTGCTCTCTTCCAGAGGCTAAGAAACTTCGTCTTTTATATAGAAACAGAAATCTAGCAATAGTCCTCTATCAAACTAAGATACAAGAGGAGTTGAGAAGATCAAAGGTTCTTACAACATGTTTAGGAAGAAAGCGTAGATTTAATGATGCATGGGGAGATGCTCTGTTTAGATCGGCATATGCATATAAACCACAGAGTACCATTGGAGATCTCTTAAATAGTTCTATTGTGAGATTTTATGAGCGGTATGGAAGTGACTATACAGTAGCGTTGCAGTTACATGATGCAATGTATGTCTACGCAGATGATGACAAGGTTGAGGATTGTATTATTAAGATTAGAAAATCAATGATACAACCTTTGACTATTAACAGAGAAGAGTTTTGTGTTGATGTGGACTTTAAAGTGGGCAAGAACTGGTTAGAAATGAAAACTGTTGATTGGGCATGGAAAGATGGTTTACCAATAAAGACATAAGGAGGAACAACATTGATAACTATTTTGTTTACAAAGAGTGGGTGTCCTGAGTGTGAGGATTTAAAACTTAGGGGATTGTGTGATAATATTCGTGTTGAGTCGTTGGACGAGCCTGGAGGTCTTGCATTAGCGATGTTTTATAATATCACTAAGGATGGAAATGTAAAGTCTCCGTGTTTATATCAAGGTCTAGATGAAGATGATGATAAGGCTGCACTTAGATTGGATGGCGATGATCTTGTTGAGTTTTTATTTGAGTATAATTATAGTCAGGAGGCGTTAATATGATATTAGTAAAACCTAGCACCGAGATTATGGAAATAATGGGAGTAGATATTGGTGATCTTGGGAGTAAGTCATTAAACCTGATTGAAAAGGCGGGAAGGGTATGTTATAAATCTGAGGATAGAATAAGCATAGATTCATCTAAGAAGTTTGTCCAGAGATTGACCAACATGGGACATGAATCAGTAATTGAGCACTCGGCTATGACTATAAAATTCATAGTTGATCGTGGCGTAAGCCATGAACTTGTACGTCATCGTCTTTGTGCATTTAGTCAGGAAAGTACAAGGTATTGTAATTACAAAGGGGGAGTTACTTTTATTATTCCTTCTTGGGTTGACATTGAACCAGGAGAATATGATAATGATATGTTTACTCCATTTAACCAAAGAGGTCCAGCATATGTTTGGTTAATTCAAATGTTAGAGGCTGAAAATTCTTATATTGAGCTATTAAATTATGGCTGGTCCCCACAACAGGCCCGTTCTGTCCTACCCAACTCCCTCAAGACTGAAATAGTCGTCACAGCTAACTTCCGAGAGTGGAAACATATCTTTAACCTACGATGTGCAAAAGCTGCACACCCTCAAATGCGTGAAGTCATGATACCATTGTGGAAAAAGATACAATCTATAATACCAATAATTTTTGACGATTGTTATAAAGACTAAGAAGGAGGAGAATCATAATGACAAATCTTTTAGAGATCAGCAAGAAGATTAGAGACGCAGCAACAATGCTAGGGGAGCTAGTAGCAAAGAAAAATGAGGCTTATGGAAACTCTGTTGATGTGTCAGCAGATATAATGAAACTTTTTTATCCACATGGGATTCCTCTGTCTGCTTATCGTAATGCTTCATTAATGATTCGTACTATAGATAAGATGAATAGAGTTGCTGAAGATAATGACGCATTTGGAGAAAACCCCTGGTTAGATATTGCTGGTTACGGTTTACGTGGTTCTCTTGATCCGGTTTCGAGTGATGATTAATGGGAGACAGAGAGATAGAAAACTGGATTGACGGATATCTAAAGTACCAAGAAAACACAGAATCAGCCAAGATATTACATAAATGGGTGTGTTTATCTCTTATAGCATCGTGTCTCAGAAAGAAGGTTCACTTAAGTCTTGGTAGGTTACGTATATATGCAAATATGTATGTAGTATTTGTCGGTCCACCAGGAGGGCCAAGAAAGTCTCAGGCTATATCCTGGGGGAGACGTTTTCTATCAGAGATACCAGACATAGTGATGGCTGCTGATGTTACAACATACCAAGCTCTTGTTGAGGACATTGAAAAAGCTGCTACTGAGGAGCCACTTCCAGACGGTAGCACATTAGAGCATAGTTCTATAACTGTTGTCAGCAGAGAGTTTGAGAGTTTTTTAGGACAAAAAGGTGAAAATACTAAGATGATTGTATGTCTTACTGACTTATTTGATGCGGAAGAGCTTCCTTGGAAATACAGAACAAAGCACTCAGGAAACAATGTTGTTCCTTCAGTGTTTCTTAATCTTCAAGCAGCAACAACACCTGAAAGCATCGCCAGTTCACTTCCATCAACAGCAATAGGGGGTGGTCTTACAACAAGAATTATATTTGTATGGGCAACAAACAAAGAGAAGAAGGTTACTGCACCTGTTGAAACACCAGCAGAGGCTAAGCTAAAAGCCAGTTTAGTGAATGATCTATATAAGATTAGTCGTATTGCTGGAACATATAGATACTCAGATGAGGCATTCAAAAAATGGGATCATTGGTATCAAAATTACGAAGAGCAAAGTCCTGATAGGCTATGCCTTGATCCATCATTCAGTGGGTGGTATGAAAGAAAGCCTCTGTATCTGCAGAAATTAACAATGATACATGCTGCCGCTGAAACATCTGAACTGACGTTGGAGTGGAGACACGCAGAAAGAGCATTTGCAGACATAGAGGAAATTGAAAAGGAGATGGGTAATGTATTTAAAGCTGTAGGACGTAGTATGGTAGCTGCAGATGTAGATCTTGTTGAGACAATCGTGGAATCGAGAGGTTGGATAACAGAGGAAGCGCTTATGTCATTAACATGGAGAGATGTTGATTCAAACAAGTTAGATAATGTTATTAATACGTTAAAAAAGAAGGGTACAGTAAAACGTAGTTTTATAGGCCCAAAAGGGCAGAAAGGGGGGATATGGTATAAACATCAGTCTGTAGAAGAACCAGAATAAACAATAAATAGAAAGGAGAAGTTATGAAAGTTGTATCTACCAAAGAGTTGGAGGACATTATGACTTATGTAGGTGAGGATACGACCGAAGAGGCCGACACCTTTACAGAATGGTGGAAAACTTACATTAGAAGTAATAAGTGTCCGTTGGATAAAACACGATGGTTTTTCAGCGAGCTTACAATTATAAAAGAAGCTATGAATGATGCGTTTTTACACAAGTAAGAAAAAAGGGGAGAAATAATGGCAACAGTATCTTTTACAGCTAAGCAGGTTATGGAACTTATAATTTTGGGTATTAAAAATGAAAATTACGAAGCAGCAATTAATCTAGCAAAAGAGTTTATTGCGCAGCTGAAGGCTTTTGATAGTAAGATCGATAACAGAGATTTGCGTGAACAAGTTGTATTTATTTGTGGACCATATAGAGGAAAGACTATAGCTGATATAGCTGCAAATATAGAAAGAGCTGAGACATACGCACAAAAATACTGGGGCTTGGGTTATACTGTTATATGCCCCCATTTAAACACACGCTTTTTTGACATAATAACGAACATACCAGATGAAGCCTTTCTCAGCGGGTGTAAAGAGTTAGTAAGAAGATGTGACATTCTTGTAACTATACCTAAATGGAGGCAATCCTCTGGCTCTGTAGATGAGTATGACTTAGCAGTCTCTTTAGACAAGGTGATAATACATGAGGAAGGAGGAGCCTAAATGGAAATTTATGACGTAGTTATGAAGCTCATAGGAGGAATCAAACCAGTTGGAGAGTTTGCTGATAAGTTTTTTGATCGAATTGGAATCATGGAATAAAATAGAGGTTTATGTGATGAATCACTCAACGTTGTTAACGGACATAGAACAACTGTGCCAAAAAAGTAATCTCGTTCCAAAGATAGATAGTCTATATCGCAAAGACGATGATGATCTGGTGTATAGAATTCATAGAATTGAATACTCCCCAGAAATAATTCTAGAATTACACAAGACAGGAGGATACGCACTTACATACTTAGATTTCTTCCTAAGAGATTATCATCCATGTATCAAGGGAAATGATAAGGACGTTGTTCAAGCTATCCAAGAATCACCTGACATCTTACGTATGTTAGGACTTCAATCCCAGGAAGCAAACATGCAAGGAAAAGGTAGAGTATTTAAATAAAGGAGGAGTTGTAATGAGTGAAGAAACTAAATTTACAATATGTTGTCAAGGACCGCCTTGTCCTTATCTAAAGACATCACCAACAGTGTATTATGTATGTGGTTATGAAGGTGAGTGTATCTATAAACGACCACAACCACCGGCTTCTTACTATAACACAAAAGGGGCGGATGAATGAAGCAGCATCCAACGAAAGAGAAAAGTCGAAAATCGACATTATTAAAAAGGAGGACAAAAAATGAAGATAAGTTTTAACATCGCTGGTGTACAATATGGGGACATGGCCACATGCATAGATGATATGAAAGTTAGAGATGAGCTTGACTTAGTGCCAGAACAGGAAAATGAGCACAACATTAATGCTGTAAGGATTGAGTTTAAGGGTGTCAAACTAGGCTACGTTCCAAATACTGTATGCTATGAAGTGAGTACAGCCATTGGAATGGGAAGGGATTTAAAATGCGAGGTTGCAAAACTTGACCCAAAAGAGAAATCTTGGAAACAGTGTAAAGTAGTCATTACAGAGGAGGGTTAGAAAATGGCACAAGGAAAACCCATTACAGACTATCAGAAGAAAAGAATAAATGACTTAGATGACCAAGGGCTTACGCAACGAGAGATTGCTGACTATCTTGACATTGCACAGCCGTCAGTTAACAAGTGGTTGCGTAAACCAAAGGAAAAGGTTTTACATGCTAAATCCTAAAGGAGGTCTTATATGGCAGAGAACAATACAGCAACAAAGAAAACTTATCCAATGGTTGAAGCACTTACGGAAGCGCTTAACTGCTCTAAAGAGCATGCAATAGTACTTGGTCTAGTAGCCACTTTATTATCAATAAGCGAAGAAAAACACACAAAAAAAGTGCTTGAAAAGTTCGTGACACAGGCTGTAGATTGATTCACTTTAACTTCCTTTCCTTCTCTGCAGGAAGCCCAAGAAAGTACCTGATAGAACTATCCTTATAAGTCTTCGGAATATCATGCTCAGTAAGTCGGACTGCCTTCATGAAGTTGACCGGAATAGGCCAACCATTGGAGGCATGTCCGAACCAATCCTTGAAAAAATCTGATACAATAAAATCCTCCTCCGGGTCAGCTAATGTTTGACCTGCTCCAACAACAGCTTGAACTATAGGACTTGAGGAGACTGCAACATCTTCTCCATGAAGATCAAAGAATGGCGGATGTATTATATGACCAAGAAACTCCGAGTCAAAGAAATATTTTCCGCCTCCTACCAAGCCACCAATAAGAACTATCTCTCTCATAATTTGTTGTACTGCAGGCGTTCCAAATATATCTCTTTCTGTTAACAATGCCTGCTTCATTAGATCAAAATGGAACCTTCTTTCACCTTCCTTCACATCAGCCTTTAGCTGGTTCATTACTTCTAACCTTGCTCTATCAACAGACTTTAATCCTTTAGCATAAAGACGCAACCTTGTCTCAGCAATCTTAAATCGTGTAGACTGAAACATCATCATTAAACGAACTTTCGGGTCTCGTATCCAAGCTGGATTCTGTGGCCCACTCAGGAAGTTTGTTCTAACAATAGTATCGTAAACAGAGTACGTTGCCTGGGCAGGAGTCATACCTTTCTTTGCCGCCATCTTAGTTGCTGCAACAACTGATATCCCTCGTCCAAATCTTTCTATAGCGGTTACAGGAACAGCTCCATATGTATTGAGCTTTCCCATAAACTTATCCCACTGTGTTTCATTTAATTTAAAAGGTGTAACATCCGAAATAACTCTATAAAGTCTTCCCTGTTCCGTATGACTTGCTACAGCTTCATCCCAAATATTGGGAGAAAAACCCTTTTTCTTTAGTGCTTCCATTCCGCCAGACTGAGTCAAACCTAGTTTACTTACACTAGTAACTCCTTGTTTATATGCTTTCAACCCATCAAGACCAAAGATTCTTAACTCAACAATCTCCTTTAACATATGTTTGAAGGCTACTGACGGTGAGCCAGATAATAATTGAAACACCTGCATATCATATAACTTCTCTGCGTACTTGTCAAAACCCTCTCTATATTCAGGCCTCATGGCATTCTTTATTTCAGAAAATGTATTCTTAAGTCCCGGAAGATCCTTCACATTCTGATGAAATGCTTCCCATCCATCTGACCTGCCTGGCCTCCAGAAGTCTCTCATGACAATTCTTTTGTTAATATCAGGTAGATATTTATTTATAGAGTACTGCGCATCTGGCATCATAGGCAAGAACCCTGCAGAACGAGAATGAATTTTAGTCATAGGAGGAGGCGTCTCTGTAAAAGGATTTATTTTCTTCATATGCTCCTGAACAGTTTTAAAGCTCGCAGATGGATGCATAGAATGATGCATATATGGTCCAGATATAGTCTTCCCTCCAACCTCGTTTACATCTGTGGCATACTTCAACATGCCAATCTTAATCCTAGCTGCTGCAACTTTTTCTTCGTATGTTAAAAGGCCCTCAAGAAATGGATACTTTGCATAATCTGCTGTATCTTCTGCTGCCAAAAATACTCTCGTCCCACTATTATGTTTACGTGCAGCTAAACTAGAAACAGTCTTAAACCATTCATCTCTATAACTATTATACATAGGTTCATGTGCTTTATATGCATCATCATAATATTTATGCATAGTCTCATACTGTTTTAGTGCGGCATCACCTTGTTCAGTAACAACAACCTTCTTCCCCTTCTTAAGCTTTCTCTGAGCATTCTCTAATCTCTTTGTTAGAACAGCCCTCTTTTTTCCGTACACATTTCTCATCTGATAATAAAAACCACGCTCTTGCATCTTAAGGAAATACTTGTCCATTAAAGGTTGCATAGTCTCTGCAACTTCTTGAGAAGTGTTCCTGTACCCAGGAATAGCGTTTATAATATTTCTAAAAATTCTTCCGTCGTTAAGTGTATTTACATGCATTGCTGTTACACCATTGGCAAGAACCACCGTCGGATTATTCATCTGCTCCATACCTGACGTACCCTGAAAGTAATATCCTAACTTAGCAAAAGGGGTTCCAACAGCACGACCTATCAGACCAAGTTCCTTATCAACACTCACTTTAACATTCCTTGGGTCAACATAAATATTCTTCATCCTTTCGCCAAGTATGAAAGGGTCGCCACTTGGTCTATACACTAAACCTGCTTCACGTGATTGACGCAGTAATAATTCAGGATCTTTTTTAATTATATCCCCAACAAGTTTAGTCACAACTCTTCCTGCTGTATCAAACTTTCCTGCCTCAGCAGATTCAGGAGCAAATAAAGAGGATACACCGACTACAACACTTGCTGCAGTTATAGCTTTAACCAATGTTCTTACTGCATTCCACTCTTCCTCTTTTGCAGCCTGCACTATTTGCTCATCTAACTCAGTAGCTCCACCCTTTGCAACCTTTCTCTTTGCGCTTGCAACAGCAATCTTTTCAAGTCGTCCTATTGCTTTTTGTGGTTCACCATCTACTATATTCCCAACTATACTACCAAGCTCCTTACCTTCCTGCTCCATTGCAGCTCTATCGAGCATAGCTTCTGTATCAGCGTGCTCTTTATATGTTTTGCTTGATTCAATCTTTACTCTTTCTTCTCTTGTAATCTTTTTCCAAAGAGTCTGAGGAATCTTTCCTTCTTGTAATGCATCAAATCTATCTGCAGGAGATAACCCTTTTGCCCAAGCCTCTAGTTCTACATCTGACTGTTTAACTGTAGATTTTACCACAGGTTTGCTTATCTTTGGCTCTAATGTTTTCAACGTCTGTTCAACTTTCTTCTCTACTAGATTGCTTGCGCCTCTGTTCTCTGCACCTTGAACAACTGCTCTTGCAGATTCAGAATCCATACGAGAGATATCATCTGTACTATAACCAAGACCTCTAAGATCTTTAACTACACTGGATGGAATACGTTTCTTTTCTGCATTTTCTACTGCCTTAAGAGTTGCCTGCATTTCTCCAACTTCTTGTATAGCTTGTTTCTGTGTTGTTCCTTTAGCAACTCTCTCCTCTACAAGACTAAGTCTGTCGGGTTCTATATCGGCTAAAGAGTATTTCTTTCCTCCCACGTAAGATTTTCCATAAGTTTTTCTGAGACTGTATGCTGCATCCTTTCCTATTCTATCCTCTAGAGACAGCACAACATTCTTCTTAGGTATTGATCTATCAGTTAAGGATTTAGTAGCCTCTCTTTTTTGTATAATACCGTCCACATCAAGTGTCGATTCACTTGTTGGAACATCCTTTGTATATCTTGGCCTAGCAACGTCTCTTGCACGAGGCACTTCAGATGCAGTCTTTACAAGCTCTTCAGGAGAAGCATCAGAAACATCTATGTAAGGTTCCGCAACTCTCCTCTGTTGTTCTTCTAACGTCAAGAATTCTTCTCTTCTTTTCATTCTTGCGGTAGGAGTCTTCTCTTCAGCCTGTATCATTATTCGTCTGAGCCAGTCATCAGCTTCATCAACATCAACAGGCTCACCAGAAGGCTTCGGACTCTTTGCCTTGATCTTAGTCTTATACTCACCCTTTACGGCATGCTCCAACTCCTCTGTAGCTGAGTCATATTGCCTAGTTAGATCATCTAATTCAGATAAATTCTCGGCTGATGGGTTCTTAGCCACCTCTCTCTCAACAGCAGACTTAGATTTTGTGACTTTCTGCAACCTATTTACAATCTTTCCTGTTAAACGACCAGTTATTCCCAGAAATCCAATGGATGCACCAAGTCTAAGCCAAGGATGTTTGTGTCCCCAATCAGTCTCTCCAAGTTTATTGTCAACAAAATCGATCATGAAGTCAATAGGTATAGCTGCTATTGCAAGACCGGCAGCTGCAGCTATCGGATGCCTTGTTTGCATCAAGGTCCTTCCAATAACTCTTCTAGCAACGGCATTCTTTATCTGCCTTTCTGGCGCACCTTTTAACAATACCTTCTTTCCAATTTCCTTGGCTGCACCAAAACCACCTCCCCAAAGAACACTCTGTCCTATACTGGTATGCTGAGGCAATCTATTCTCAGATTCCCACTCATCCTGTCCTGGTGGCGTAGTAAAATCTTCATGAGAGAATGTTCTAAATGGACTAGACCTTCTCTTATGTACATACTTTCTTATATCCTCCTCACTATCCTCCATCTTGTTCATGAAAGCCGCAATAAGAAGTTTTCTTGGTCCATATTGATCAAAATCTGAATCCTGCATCATAGATTGATATTCACTGAGAACTTCAGAGCCTATATGTTTTCTGGGATCATTAGCATTAAAGCTTTCCTCTATCTCAGGAAGTCTAGGCACAGCCTTTCTGCGAGCAGCAAAACTTTCATGAACATGTCCCTGTATTAACCTTGCTACCATCTTTTCAGAAAGACTAGGGTCTTCTACATATTTTGCTCTTGTTGCTACAACCTTCTTCTCTTCTCTTTCCTTAGCTAATCTAGCTGACTTTTCCATTGCACGTTTAGCTGATTCTCTCTGTAGATAAATTCTCTCTCCCATGCTCATTGCCATAAGAGTGCCTCCATAATGTCGATTTTCGATATTTATCTTAATAGTCAGTATATTTCTTTATTCTGCGTACAAGCTTCTCTGTCTTAGGAGGAAAAATGTCAGCAACATTTTCTATCCCTGCAAGCCTCTTAGTATGCTGTGACAAACCTTCTGTAAACAACTCATCTGTCGAATGTAGAGATGTTTTGGTTAGATGCTCCAACGCCTTTGTGTACTTACGTGGCATTGAGGTTGCTTCCATCATAAGAGCACCCTTTGTTCTGGGTTTTAGTTTATCATATAATCTGTGTCCTGCTTCATGTGAAGTTAGACCTGCATGTGAACGTTGTGCAGTACCAATGTTATATGCTACATCACCTCTAGGTGATACCATAGCCCTCACAGGAGCCGGCAAATTTTGCTTTCTTACAGACCTAATAAGATCAAACGACTTCTGTCCCATGGTTTTAAACTCTTTAAAAATGGGTTTTCTAACTTTCTTAGGCAAACCCTTTGCAAGCATCTTATAAGCTACTGACTTAGCAATACCTAACGGCCCAACCATTATATCAGCTGCCCCTTCTACACCACCCATCCATGAAGGCATTTTCGCTGTCTTATATTTTATTCTGGGCATGACAAAGTCTCCCCTTAAAACTGTCTCCGTAATTCAAGTCTCTTTTTTCTTCTTAATGCCTCTTGTATATCCTCTATATCTTCTTCAGTAGTTGAGGATTCCTTGGGTAATACAGATGCAGGTGCCTTTTTATTTGCACCTCTATAATATTGCTCACTTTCACCTAACCTATATTCTGCTGCTGCTCTAGTTCCAGCTCGTAGCTCTTCTGCAGCAACTTCTCGCTCTGCTAAAGAGTAAGCTGCTCCTCTAGCCTTTGCAAACTCTTGTGGAGAACCATGTTCAAATGTAAGTTTTCTAAGCTCTCTTTCTCCAAGCATACTTGCTACGTCCTTTCTTCCAGCAACATCTAACTTAGTAGATTCTATACCACCTTGCGTAGCAATATTCTGTCGTCGTGTTTGACCTAACTGCTTTCTCTCTATCTGGCGCATAATTTCTCCAGACTTTAATTTTTCTAACTTTATGAGAAATCCTCTTTTGTCCTCAATGTCATCTAACCATCTCTCTCTTGCAGCTACTCTTGATCTTTCTAAGTTTACACTTGGCATAATATACCTCACAAATTAAAAGTAGTAATTAGGTAAAGCCACCCAAGTAAGCTCTTGTATTACATGAATAGGGTACGGAGTACTTGCATACATACTTACAGCTGTGTTAGACAAAGATCCTACACCTAACACAAGTGACATATCATCGTTAATACTTGTTACTTCTATGCTAGGAATCATCTCAGGCAAGTTATCTGACACCACACCTGGCCACCAAGCATCCTTGTATTCTAAACTCCATGCTTGACTCAGAAAAGGTTCATGTTCATAACTATGTTCTGGTCCTATACTGCTACTTGTATACAGTCGTAAAAGAGGTAGTCTATTCAAGTAAAGTCTTTGATCTGTAGTAGGACATTCTACTACATGTCCTCCCTCTACACCTCTACCTCCAGCTATAGAAGAGCTCATCTTTACTACCTGTAGGTTCAACGCAAGATCTAAATCTAATTTATAATCACCTGCGTCCTCAAGCACTTGTGCATATATATCATCTAGGAAGTCAAACTCTTCATAGATAGTCTCTACCTCAAGAAACTGATCATTAGCAGCATTCCAACCTGATTTAGCATCTATATTTTCCCAAGTTGTCGTACCCTCCATAAGACCTATAGTCCATATGTCTTCATAAATATTTGGATCTCTCCAACACCTAAACATACTGCGAGGAGAAATTCCTCTTAGTGTATTCTCAGCTATGTACTTTGTATTATACGGAACTACGTAAGAAAACATATCAGCTAAGTTATCATACTGCTCATACGAAGCGTTCAAAGCTGTACACATTTCTACATCACCACCAATATTTCCACATAAAATTTCGCGAAAGTCGTCTAAAATAGACAGATAATATATCGATTCTGGAAGTGTATATTCTAAAATACTCCAGCTAAGATGTTCATAATCACCTTTATCTCTACGGGTTTCTCTATTTACTCCAATATAAAATGGTTCTCCTACATTAACATCTCTCAAATAATATCTTCCAGATCTTCCAATTACTAACTCAGGATCAGCTACTCTCTCTGCATAAGTAGGTATATCTTCATACCCTGCAACTTTAGTTGTCGACTCTGTTACAGAATCTCCAGCCTTATTTGTGAAACGCATAGAGAGTATTTGGCCTCCATGTGTCAAAGCATTTCCATCAATAGTTAAATCAAACCATATTGGTGGAATGTATGGCATAATGTCAACAAGAGTTGTCTTCATGTTTTGTTTAAGAAAAACCAGGTCGGCCTTTGCCCATCTATTATATGATATAAACTGTCCTGTTTTGTCTATAGCAAACTTTAAAGGGTATTGTGTTTCCAATCCAAGCCAACTACTGTAGACTAACCAAAATCCCTCAACCTGCTTTGTTGGAAACTTAATCCCCCACGTACCATTTCCAAGAAATTCATAGGATATATCTATTAAATCCTGTTCATGGTCATAATCAGAACTGTGTTCATGATATGCATAAGCCTTTATATAGGATAATTCATTTTCGTCTAGTTCACTTTGATCCAGTAAATAATCAGGATTGTCTAGGATAACCATCCATCTATCTAACAATAGTTTAATAGTAAAAGTCTCTTCTTCCTCTTCCAACTTTTCAGCCTCAATAACCCAGGGTGAAAATATCCTTATCTTGTTTTCTCCAAAAGTAGACATAATATCTATTCGTGTTCCATCAGAATAAGTGATAGACTTAGTGTCCTGTTTAAGTTCTCGAAACTTCTTTCCATGTAACAGAATGTCCAAATTGATTAAGGAAAGCTGAACAAACATTTCAGCATGATTTATGTCACCTTCAAGCACAATCTGTGGGGTTTGTTTGAATTTAAACATTATGAATATATTGTGTTATATTAGAGTCAGATTGAGATTCGCTACCAGTATTTGCTGCTCTATAACTCATTTGTGCAACAGCTTGAGCAGAACTAAGGGAGGATGCTGCCATCTGTGCATTGACATTAGTTCCAGCCTCTACAACCTTCAGTGCTAACTCATGCTCTCTTTGGGCAGCCGCTAAATTAGCCTTAGCTGCATCTAAATTGAGTGCAGCCTGTGCTTCCTTATGTCTCATTTCTGTATCATAAGATTTAATATCTCCATCAATCTGTGCGGATGCATACTTAATATCTGCAGAATACCTTTCTATATCCACTGCATATAAATCTGTTAAAGCAGTAAAGTCCTTAATTGCTTTATCTACATCTACCTTATATTGCTCAATCTGTCCAAGATATCCTTGTACAAGTGTTTTGTTAGTCTCTATAACTACACTTGCCTGAACAGCCTCGGCATCTATAACTAACTTTGATGCCTCTACCTGAGTTTTATAAGCCTGTACTTCCTCACCAAAAACAGAAGCCTTTAAACCTTCCGCTTGAATTTGACTTGTGTAAGCAGCATATCTAGACGTATTTCCCTGAATAAGAGCACTATACGCAGATACTTCTGCAATAAAACCATCAAGTCTTGCTTTCTCTACTGTAGCCCTAATCCCGACACCACTCATTTCAGCATTATACAAGTCCACTTGTGTGCGTAAACCATTTAACTGTAACTCATATAACTGTAAGCCAGAAGTTTGAATATCCAATTCTAATTTAGCTCCATCTAGTTGTAACTTAAAGTTTTCTAATGCACTTTGTTCAGCACGAACTCTAGCCTCAAACACAGCAGCAGATGTCTTATACTTGTCTAGTTCTATATTATAGAATGCAACCTCAGCGTTGAATACATTTATAGCAGCCTCCTGCAAAAACCTTGCTGAACTAAGCGCCCTATTAGCAACTTCACCAGCGTGTTTCATAAGGGTATCTTCTAAACTAAGCCCTGTAGTAATAAGAAACTTCCCATACTCATGACCAAGGTCAGCTTGCTTAATAAGTATTTCATAATTTAATTGTGCGTCTGCTCTAGTTTGCTCAGTTTGTACACGTGTAAGTCTAGCTGCAAGTGCGCCAGGGGGAATATCCCACCCACGTGAGCTAAAAAAATCAAGGGCTTCGTCATAAGCATCCTCATTCACCAATGTCTGCCTATCTCTTCCCCTTTCCCATAAAGCAGCTTCTGCCTCAGCTCCCCAACCTGTTCCACCATTTTCTCGCAGAGTTAACTTCAAAGCGTCTAACAAGGTAGATTGATAGATTTCCTCTTCCCAATCATAAGTTAACTCCACAGGATTAATCTCTTCTGTAGGAAGTACATCAGTAAAAGATATTACATTAAGCGATGGAGAACTAGGCATGGTTACATCTGTTAACACTGGCATAGTAGGAAATATAAGTGATGGGGCACTTGGAAAGTCCAACTCAGCAAATATAGGGGCGCTTCCAGGTGCTGTTGGCCACGTTATAGTAGGAACTTCAGGAATAACCAGTACAGGACTTTCCAAAGTGGATGTTGGTATATTAGGAGAACTAAGTGTTACACTTTCTAAAGTTGGCTCTATAGGGGCATCAACAGTTACAAGATCTTGTACAGGTGCTGTTGGCGCAGCTGGCGTAAGCGAGTCAACTACAATTGCAGTAGGAGTATAGTCAAGATCAATGTACTCTTGTGTATAACTTGTAACAACTCCACCTAGTTGATCTAGAAACGCTTCTGCAGCAGCCCAAGTCGAATCAGCATAGCTAAGTGTAGCATCAAATCTATCCTGTACTGTATCTTTTATACTAATAAAATCAACCATCTGGTTTTCTCCCTAGCAGAATTAAAGCAGCTGTTACTGTATTTAATGAGAAATCACATCCCATTCTATTCTCTATGCCTATTTGTACATAGCGGCCCTTCCACACTCTCTGGAGAGCAACTCTTCCACCCTCTATAACAGTCGTACCAACAGGAAACTCCATATCATAATATACCCAACTTCCATTATCCATTTTGGCTTTTACTCGAAGAGTTCCATCAGCTCTCCCTCCAATATAGATATATCTTACTCTCTTTAAATTGTCCAAATCAAAGTCCGTTGTTGGAAATTCAATTACAACATTTATATGCGCACCATTATCTGTATCCCCATCCTCCAAAGAAAATATGCCGTGTTCGTTTACACCAAGAGTGAACTCTCCAAGTTTTCCAAAAGAATTAAAATTATACCCACTATATTGACCAAAGGCAGAAGTTTTCATATTACAAACAAGACTTAAAAAGTGTGGGCCTGGCCCAGTTTGTGTTTGCCAAAGTTTACTATCTCTTATATAATGCCTACCAGCTTCTGGGGTCATTCTATCTCCTTTTGAATAAATATCGAAATTCGACTTTTATCTAACAAAACGCATGACATAATCATCGTAAAGACTCCACGCACTACCATGAACATTCGCTAAAAGAGCAGGAAGAGAAATAGCGCCATAACCATCTGTACTTGGTACACCTGTTATATCTGCCTCAAGCATAGGAAGATCTATTTCTACAGTTCCAAGTTCTCCATTCATACCTGTAATAGATACTTGTAAGGGATACAGACTAACATCTACACTTATCTGGTCCTCGCAAACTCCATTACAGGTTAATTGTAAAGCAGGCAGTGTAAAATCAGCAGTTAAAACACCTTCCACCTTTCCAGAAGAACTCATAAGAAGAGTCGGAAGTTCTACATCAACTGTACTAAGTGTCTCTATGTCACCACTTATGCTAGCAGAAAAACTTGGAAGACTAGCATCTAAATAACCTCCACCAAGAACCTCAGTTTCTAACTTTGGTAAAGTTACATCAACAACAGCAGACTCGTTTACTTCTCCAACAACGTCGACAGTTAATGCGGGCAAAGTTACATCGAGAGAGCCCCCACCAAAAATGTCTACATCAAAGAAAGGTAAAGCAACATCTATTTGGCCCAATGGAGCAGTATAAGAGGTCTCTGTAGTTGCAACATCTGCCCTTACATAATGTCTGCCATCCTCTGTTTGAATAAGTAAAACTGTTTCTGTAGCCCACTGATCTATAGCGCCAACACCCTCAGCAAGTACTCCAGCCAATACAGTACCTACAAAAGTATCACTTGCTTGAGCTGAGTCAGAAATACTTGTACTTAAGCTATAACCTACAAAAGAATCAGTTGCACCAACATCTTCTTCTAACAACGTCTCAATAGGAGATGTTACGACAAATACATCACTAACACCAGCTTCTTCTGCAAGTGCAGAATATATTGGATTGCTAACCTGCCACGCATCTGTAGCACCTACTGACTCTTCTATACTACGTGAGTAAGTAAGATACGACTGTATTACATCTGTAGCCCCTGCAGTTTCACTAAGAGTAGTTTCAATTAAACCTGTAGGCTCAGTAGGATTTTCATCATAAGCTACTTCTGCATAACCTGACGGGATGGAGTAAACAAAATCTGCAGAGTCAAATACAATAGTGACACTATCATCTGCATCATAGCCACTCCACGTTGGGAAAACAAAATCATAAAAACCAGAGAACGTAGGATTTGCACCTGTAACAGGGTTGCCTCCTCCCTGCCATGCGCCATCCACTCCAACCCACATTTTACTTTGATACATGTCTACAGCAAAACTTAACCTAGAGTTTGTACCATAAGCACTTCCTACTATAGCATCAGTACCATCATGTAACGATCGTCCAACAGGCGTATAACTCCAACCATCTGAGGCTGCACCCAGTCTAGATATTAAGTCATAAGTATCAAAGGACACACCAGCAGCCATTAAAGAACTACTGCCAAGATTATCTACAAGAACTTCCCAATACCACTTACCTTGCCCTAACTTCTGAAGACCTCTTACTCCTGCATGCGCTGTTCCCACTGTAGGAGAAGCTGTTAAGTCTCCATTTGTTAATGCAATATCTGCTGCTTTGTCTGCACTATTCCATTTAACACTATAGTCAACCCAACCGTCTCCAAATATCATATAGTCTATATAGGAAACGAGATTTGTTATTGAGTAACCCTGCAAAAAAGGAGCTACCCAACCTGCTTGGACATAACCAGTAGTTGAACAATCAACACCAGAAGCTACAAGACTATGACCTAAGTATATATTACAAGTAGCAGCACTTGGTACACTTGCGTCTATTTCAAATGACCAATCTTGCCATGTATCTAATGTAACAAGATTAGTACCTACTTCATTCCATACATCACCATCAAATATGAAAAGTCCGTCAGAGGCAAAACCCACACGAAATATTGACTCGGCTGTTACATTAACTTCAAATTCAAAAATATTATATGTGCTTTGTATTCCTAAATCAGTATGATATAATCTAGTTGAAAATATCGTAGTCTCACCAAAAGTACCAAGGTCTTTGTAGTTACGTGCACGGCCAGGAGCGGCTGCTCCTGTATCATATTTAAAGCACTCTTCACCATCATATACTTCTTGCGTAATTACACCGGAGCCTGCGCCACCTGTAACAAAAGTCCAACCAGTTAAACTCTCACACGGCACACTAGCATACGAGCCATTTGACATGTAAGTTGCCATAATAAATCCTACAGATTAGTTAAAGAAAGTGTAAGTTCTATCTTGAAAGTATCACCACTTTCCACACTCTTACCTTCTCCAAAATTACTAGCACAATATAAAACTCCTGCGCCTGTATCTCCCTTAGTCGAAACACTAACTAAAGCTCCGCCATACAACGTAGTTGTAGCGTCAATAGAAAATACAGCCTTGTTTGCGTTATTGTTTAATGATCCACTCACCGCAGCAGTTTCTACAAACGCCTGTCTTGTACCTTCAGTATAGTCTTCAGACTCTATATATCCGGGAGTCGCGTAAACATCAGCTGCTTGCACAGTATAATCAGTATTAAAAGGACAGATATACCATGTCCCAGTTGCAGCTGTACCATGAAACCCAACATCTAGCAAGTGATTCAAACCTTCTGTTACAACTCTGTTACTCTTTGGGCCGCTTTCCCAAATTAACTTTCCCTTTCTGAACAGCTCCCACTCCCAAATAGAATAAACAGCCACACGTTCAGTAAGATGTCTATTCACTTCTAATTCACATTTCCACTTATCTTTGCATCCAAGCATATTCGTACTCATATTTCAATCCCCCTAAACAGCATTATCAGCATAAATATTCCAAGCACTGAGTGCCTCCTCGTTCCCAACAACAAGACCCTCACTTTCTGTCTCAGTTACATAAATCAATCCTGATGTATCAGTGTCTACCAAAGCAACATGAGATATCGTTCCAGCAACTGTAATGACAATAGCTGCAATCTCGTCAACCTGTATATACCTACCGTCTGGCCCATCACTCGGTCCTGTAAACATACCAGAAGTCATAGCAATCTCACCTAAATTATATGTAACATAAGCCTCTGTATACGTTGTTGGAAATGTAGAACACAACACAAGAAGATTACAATTATCTCTTACCCATGCAAGTAAGGCATCTTGACCAGCAGAGTTAATGTACTTACTCATACAAACCTCCTAATATCCTAAGCGTTTGCTGGAAAGGTCAAATCAAACTGGTCTATTGTAGTAGTAGCAGAAAGCTTGATAGCTGTAGAGCTTAAGATCATATTTGCCCCACTAGTTCCTACGGATCCATCCAACCTAACAGCACTAGCTACAGCTCCAGAATGATACAGATTATCATATAATCTAAACCATCCAGCCGTTCCGGTAGCAAGACCAACACCACTCCAAGTCTCACTAGCATTCTTAGATAATGTACCTTGTATGACTTGTTTAAACTCTAACCCATTTGTTGCAGATCCAGGTGTAAAAGCCCCGGAACTCTGTGTGATACGCAACAGTTTTGTCCCTATCTCTGCCGCATTTGGATCGCTTGGTTGTGAACCAGAGTATATTTCAAGAACTCCATCCAAGAACAAAGCGGCAAGTGATCCTCCGTTATTCCCAGTCAAGGTTGTTGCTGCAAGAAAAGCCTCTGAAGCTGAAAGAGATCCAGTGACAAAGGTAAGAGTTCCTGCTGCAACAGCAGTTAAAACAACTGCACTAATATCATTTCCTCCAGTCGTAGACCCAGTCGTAGTAATTGCATCCCCAACTTTAAAGCCAGCTGTGAGGAACCTATTCTCACTATCAGTAATTGTATCGGGACTTGCGCCATTATCACTATATGCAAGACTTGTACCCTTTAAAAATGCGTCTCCCATAAGAGAGCATCTAAGTCCATCACTTATTCTTATAGTCATTTTATTCTCCTATGGAAACAGAGTGCAAATATATCTATCATCTATTACAGTAGCTGCTCCCTCGTTAGACACTATAAAGTCTAACTTTTCTCTTGTTAAATTAAGAAAAGTTCCACCTGGTCCACCTATACATATACCTTCAGCAGTAGCAAACATCAAAACACCTTTTCCAGTAAAAGCAGGTAGGTTTAACTTATCACCTGAAACACTAACAACAGTTCCCTCAACAACCCCATAGTCTGCCACCACATCACGTGTTGGTTCACGTGTCGTTCCACCAATAAACACGATCTCGTTAGCTGTTCCAATATACATCCCATCTCTTACAGCCTTAACCATTCTAGCTCTATCCGAAAGCTCTATATAACCAGAGTTCAAGTCAAACATAGAATAGGCAAAAGGTTCTGAAGGAAACAAAACATTATACTGTGCAACCCACATTCTGCTGTCCCAGACCTCTAGCAGATGCCCTATGGGAGGACTAGAAAAACTCTTCGTAGTTGTTGGTCCAACATACTCCAGGAACTCCCAAGCATAACTAAGCTTATCCTTTACATAACCTTTCTCAAAACCATTACAATAAAAAATTTTGTCCTTTACCAGTTTATAATCCAGCCGAGCCCCATCTGTTACATTTCTTATTGCCGTAGTCTCATAATCTATACCAAATACCAACAAAGCATCACCACTCGCACACAGACAATAGTCGGTTACACAATACAAGCTGTGAAAGTCACCAGTTTTTTGCAAGGTAAACCCCTTGCGTCTCCTTATATTCCCACTATTATCCACATCCACATTCACAGATGCCGTAAGCGTGGAAAGGCCACGTTCCTTGTCATACGGGACCCTAGCTGGATCTAAAACATTGTTCAAACCTTCAGTTTGTTTATATATTAAATGCCGAGGGCGCACAGCTATCTCCTTTTTTGTAACCGCGGTCTAGCAACTCTGCTCATACTTCCCTTCTTACGAGCACTAAGTTTCATCAACTTACTTATTCTCTTTCTTCGAGACAACGATAACATACTTACTTTTGCCATTATACATTCCACCTATTATCCCTTCTGGACTTATGACTGGTCCTTTTTACTACCCACCTTTCAAGTATAGCTACACCCTCGGCAAATCTAGTTTCTAACTTAGCCCGCATAATTTCGTCAACTTCTCCACCATCTTCAATCTCATCAAAAACTTTAAGTGCTGCGCCAGAGATAAGTAATTTGCCATGAAGGAATACCGGAATAGTATCCGGTGTGTCACTAGCACTAACCATCTGGACAACCGGCCTTCTACATAGCACGCTAACAGTGGTAACTGTCTCTGGTATTCCCTGATAATATAACAGGTTTCCTTCAACGGCAAACTCTACAGGATCACCAACTTCATCAAGGTCTGGATACGACATAAACAATTCTGTTAAGTCTATTGGTACGTACTCTGTACCATCCACGCTAACACGAATAACACGATCACATGTAGCAGAAGGGAGTGTTAAGTAAGCTTGATCCGCAACTGTAGACACAGAAATTATACTTAAGAAGCCAGGAGGACACAAGTCCTCCACAAGCTCCTCTACAACATCGTTAAGCCAATCCCCAACAAGATCATCATATGTAGAATCCTGTATTACCCTCTTAACTCCGGTTTTCAGCACCCCAAAGTTCATATCATTTACCTCTAAGGAAGCTTACTAACTAGCATATGCACATATGCACTACCAGCAGTAATCGTGTCATCACTTGTCAAAGTTGCACAAACTACTGGAACATCAGCAGCTACGCCAGTAATAAGCAGATTTGCGATCGTACCTTCAGCCTTTGCAAGTGCCCAGTCAGTTCCAGTAATGGCACCATCTCCATCCACAGCAATCGCACCACCGGGGTAAAAACCAGCAGTGGTAAGAGTAATCTCAGCAGCTGCCATATACTCATCTAAATCCTGATTAGCCACCACTCCACCAGTAGTAATAGCATCAGTGGCAATGGTAGCAATGCCTAAATCCACAACCATTGTACCACCGGCAAACAATGTGGCAACCTCTACCACTATCTCATGAACAAAAAATACATCACCGGCGACAGGAAAGCTAAACAGAATAGCATCTGCATCATCAGCAGCCGGTGCAATCTCTGCAGATGTAATCCAGTACGGATTCTCTCTTATATTTGTCCTTAAATCTGTTCTCCTTAAATCTAATACGGCCATTTTACATCTCCTCCAAGATAAAAGTCGATTTTCGACTTTATCATTTTCTTAATGAACTACAACGTAATCCGCAAAGACATAGAATGTTCCTGCGGTGCCCCCGTTATCATCTACAGTTACAGATATGCTTCCAGAACCATCCTGAAAATACTTGCCTCCATAACAAGCAGCATTCCCGGCATATGAAATGGCCATCCCTGTTGCATCAGGATCGCACAAATCTGTCGTCATAAAGGCATCCGGGTCCGCTGTTTCACCATTCCCTGTGAACCCAACAGTCATTGTAGCTCCAGCATTAGTATAAGCAGTCGTAATCCACACCCTGGTACTTAGTACCAAGGCATATCGTGGAATACGAATCACATTGTATACACCATCTGTTGGAGCTGCAAGACGTTTACTTCTTGCTAACCTTATATTGTCAGCAAAGTTGTTTGTATAAAAATCAACCATCTTACCCTCCTTATACTTATTCTAACGGAGCACCCCAGGAACTCCCAACTATGACCCCATAGTCCTTACTCTGAAAGGCCACCTTTTTTATGCCAAATATACCACCACCTCTGACATTCATAAATCTCTTTGCATCACTGGTGTACGGTACAAAAGACATCGTCGTGGACTTGCTCTCGCCGGCACCACCCCATGCCATAACAGCAGCCTGTGCACCGACAAGAATGTTTCTAAACGTTCCCGCATTTGAATCAGTCCCGTTTACAACAGACTGAGTAATTCTCTCACTCTTTGAAATCAGCATGCCATTATACTCAATCTCCACATTCTCCATCGCAAGCTTGTTAGCACTGCGCAGCAAATCACCCCACTGGCCAACATTTGTATTCTGCCGCAGCCTATCAAATACATAGTCATGCAGAATTACTCGAAAATACTGCTTGCCTTTAATATTGAGCGGCCGAACCTTTACGCAGTTAGCGCCTGTCGGAAGACTAGCCTTTTGTTTCATTCTATCAAGAAAAGACAAATCTATCACTTCAGCACTTGTTATTGCCGCATCGGATGCCGCATCATTAACCCGCATCCAATGATCTGTATCTGGGTCAGTTGGATCTTGTGCAAATGTTACACCATTGATCTGAAATGTGGTATCTCCGCACAAATGTGCAAAAGCACAAGCAGAAATCTTATCTGCCCACCAATACTGTAGCCCGTCCTTGGCTTCGACCATTAGGTCATAAGGCATTCTCTGAGCTTCCATCCTCCCGCCGGTATTAACTGCATGGTTAAGCTCTTCTATTGTGCAGTTAAAGTCCTTAAAGCGAAGCTCCTCCTCATTACCCTCCACCTTCTCACGTCCAACACGACCAGCACCAGCAAGAGCCAGTCTGATACCAAACTTTATCTGGTCACCTTCCCCTTTCCCTAGTTCTGTTCTAAGCTGAATAATATCCTCAGCAGACCTTCCTACAAGACTATTTATCTCTGTCGCAGGAAGCAGAATCTTGAACAGATCTCTAGCCCACTTTTTCCTAGTGAGTGCATCATTTGTTAAAAATATTGTTTCTGCCATTTTCTCTTAACCTCCTACTTTAACTGATTCCGCAAATATCTACTGTACACATCAGCAGGAACCGTGTTAAGTTCTTCCTCGTCGAGTCCGTCGATTCTGGCTGCAGTCCATCCAACATTATCACTACCACCACCTCCAGGAATATCCTCTATTGATGGCTGGTCTTTATCTTTATCTTTTGCAATATCCACTTTTCTCCCTTTCTCTTTATTATATGTTGGATGTGTTTTCTTTATGAGATCATACAAGTAACGATATGGATTCTTATGACCCCAAATCTCAGCCTCGATGTTGCGTGTGATTACACTCAACTTACCACCATTGTCTTCCTGATATGCCAGTGCCCAGGCCTGAACCATATCATCAACATTATCTTGAGACACCACATCATCAACATCTGCATAGTTAGAGTTTACACGCATTAACTCAAGCACATTATCTAGATACTCATTACGTGAATCTCTTGCAGCATTGGCCTTCTCAACCTCCTCTGGGTCTTCCTCAATAATCTTAGCATCCCGAAGGGC